>BNJS01001135.1_pt1 | contig 238241 bp, 376 predicted proteins | sample 8540461 | NCBI WGS metagenome assembly BNJS01 (sample SAMD00202454, study PRJDB9452) | human saliva metagenome | isolation source: human saliva | place: Japan
CGAAGCATATTGCTCCCGGCAGTAAAGGGTGATGGCCTGAGGATTGGAGAAGGTAGGCCAGTAACCTAAATCAATAATACCGAACTTTAGAAAAGTAGCCTGCACTTTATCAAAGGCAAATGCAGGCTGCCTGAAACCCATCGGGCTTCGCTTTATGCGGCGTTGTTATTCATCGTCCAGCAGTCGGTGATTTTGCCGTCTTTGACTTTCAGGAAATCCGTACCGACTTTGACGGCGGTTTTGCCGCCGAGCGTGGCGGTAACGCGCCAATAGGCGGAAACTGCATGTCGCCGTCGCAAAAACGGGCCGAGCACGAGTTCGTAATGCAAATCGGCTTTGGCGCGGATGGTGGCAATCAAGCCTTCGCGCTGGCAATGTCGGTAACAGGGCGCGGGCGGTGGGGTGGAGTCGGCGGTCAGGTGCGCTTTGAAATGGGGCGACAACAGTTCGTCGGCAATATCAAGATGGCCGTTCCACATCTGCGTCCATGCGGTGTAGATTTTGTGTGCGTCAGTCATGTTTTATCTCCTAATGTATTGGATTACAATGAATATCGTTGCCCTTTCGACTGTGCCATAATGCGGCAAATATCTGTCGGCGGAAAAACCCGTCCGCAGCAGCTTTTGAATTTCCTGCCCGAGCCGCAGAAACAGGGGCGTTTTGCAGGCGCGGCAGGGAAACGGTGGGATCGATGAAATACCAGCGTCGCCGCTGCGTACGAAGAGCGGACGAGCTCGCGGTGCGTCTGCTCTTCTCCGCCGGCGTCAGCGAAACGGGCGGCGAAATCCACCAGCGCGTGCCGCCCGCGGCAGGGTTTGGAAATCGAAAAACTTCGAGGCCGAGCCACTGCGATTCGCGGCTCCATGCGGCGATGGCGGCGGCATCGAGCAGCCGCTGCTGCGCGGGCACAGTGGTGGCGACGATGTAATCGGCTGCTGCAAAACATAGGCGGCGTAGCGCGAGACGCATCAGGGCAAGCGCGTCGGCGGCCGGTCGGCCGAGTGCGGCGGCAGGCAGCAGTCGCGGTAGGGCAGGGCGGAGCAGCAGGGGCAGGTTTGTTTTCCATGTTTTTCAGACGGCCTGTTTCAGACGGCCGCAGTATAGCAGCCGCGCTGACGGATGCTGGCGTTTCTTGCTATCGCATGGCGGCCGTTTGCAACCGGAGGAATGCCGATGAAAATCCTGTTGTGCCGACCCGATGGCGGGTTTCAAAAACTATAAAGACACCACTTATTTCAATGATGCGCGAAGCGGCACGGCGCAACCATGCACTGTTTCACACGCTTGCGGGCGAACTTTCCGTGCAGGGCGGCGCAGCGTGCAACGCAGGCACCTGCTGAATTTCTCGGCGCGAAAATGACGACGACTCATGCCTGGTCTCGCGCCGAGTGCCCGTTCAGACGGCCTTAAACGAATTTGACGCCGTGATTGTGCGCACCGACCCGCCCTTCGATATGCGAGCATCTTTTATGCCACCAAGCTTCTGACGCTGGCCGAAGGGCAGGGCGCGAAAGTGTTCAACAGCGGCCAGGCGATGCGCGATTTCAACGAAAAACTGGCAGTGCTCAACTTCCCGCAGTTCGCCCCGATCACCATCGGTTACCACCTGCGCCGCCGACGTGCGCGCCTTTCTCGCCGAACACGGCGACATCATCCGTCAAACCGCTCGACGGCATGCGGCGGCATGGGCATTTTCCGCCTCACCAACAAGACCAACATCGGCAGCATTCTGGAAACCTGATGCGGCTGAAACGCGCACCATCAGCGGCACAGCGTTACCTGCCCGATATCGTAAAAGGCGACAAACGCGTGCTGGTAATCGGCGGCGAAGTCGTCCCCTCGCGCTGGCGCGCATCCCGCAGCAGGGCGGAAACGCGCGGCATCTGGCGCGGCGGGCGGGCGCGGCGTGGCGCAGGACTTGTCGGCGCGCGACCGCGAAAATCGCCGAAACCCTCGCCCCGAGACTCAAACGGCGCGGCATCCTCCTGGCCGGTTTGGACATCATCGGCCGAAAACCTCACCGAAGTGAACGTCACCAGCCCGACGGGCTTTCAGGAAATCACAAACAGCAAAAAGGCTGCGACGTGCCCGCCCGCTTTTGTCGACGCGGTGGAAGAGGCCGTCTGCAGAAAGGCTTTAAGGCCGTCTGAAACCTTTCAGACGGCCTTCGTATGATTAACCGAAACCGCCCACGGAGGTACGCCGTGCCGACGCTTCTTATCTGATAACGGCTTATCTGATTGTCCTGACGGTGTTTTCCCTGTGGGGTTAACAGCCGCTCGCAAACCGTTTGGGATGCTTTGCGCGCCGATGGCGCCTTTACGCAGCGGCGGGCAGACCGTCGGATATGTACTTTTGTCTTCGATATTTATCAGTTTGTGTTACCGCTACGCTTTCTTTTAAAAACATCCCGCCAGACCGTCGCAGCTTGCCTGCTCCGACGGCGATTACCGTGCGGTGTGCAGGCTGGCGGCATTTCTGCTGTACCTCAACTCCCCGCCCACGGCGCGGTAATCATAGGCATATTTTTGTATTTTTCAGCTTTTTCCGTTAAACGGAGGCCGTCTGAGTAAAAGCACAGTTTGGATACAGCCGAATCTCGTTTGCCGTTTTTCAGACGGCCCTGTTATTTTCATTTAATTTAAGGAAGCAAAATGGGCTGATCGAACTTATCCGCCGCCTTTTTCGCCGAAAAACGATATATGAAACCGCAGGGCACGCCGAACACGCCGCAGGACATCGCTGAAATCGAACAAACACTGAACCTGCGTCTCAACCTTGTATCAAGCCCTTATTTCCGAAGTTCGGTTCGTGCTATCTCGGTTTCGGAATTTTGACTGACTGCCTGCAATCCGGACGGCGGCCTCATCCCCCAAAAGCCAATGGTTCCGCCAAGCCGCGCAAGACGCGGTTTGAGTGATCATGAACACTTCTCGCCATCGCTGACAACGGCAGCGGCGACAAAAATCCTGCTGGGTGCGGACAGCAACGAATTGTTCCTCTGCCCACTGACAGCGGCGAAATCTCGCCTCTGCGCAAGAATACGGCGGAGCGGACACGCCTCGACGGCATCATCAGAGGAATATAGAGGAAGAAGACCGGGATGATGAAGAGGACGAATAGACCGTCTGAAAAGCAAAAACGGTTTCAGACGGCCTGCGTCCGTTTCCCAAACCCGTAACAAAAGGAAAAACCATGGAAAACAACGACGACAGCTACGCCGCACAAATCAAAGCAAAACCGGCCTGCGCCGCATCATTAACGCCTGGGGCTATTCGCTCGACGGTTTCAAAGCCGCCTGCGAAGAGCAGGGCTTCCGCCAGCTTTTGTGGCTCAATGCGCCGTTGGCGTGCTGGCCTGGCGCTGCGCTCGGGCCGACGACGCAGACGGTGCTGCTGGCGGCTTCTTTTCGTGCCTGATTGTCGAACTGTTCAATACGGGTGTGGAAGGCGGTAGACCATACTCGCTGGAAAAACACCTGCTGGCCAAGCGGGCTGAAAGACGTCTGCTCGGCGGCGCAGTTTCTCGCACTGCTACTTTTGGCGCTGCTGTGGTTTATTGCGTTGTGGCGCGCATACAGGTTTCAATGTGAGGCGGGTCAAACCTTTTCCCTTGATTGATACTCATATAACAGACTTACAGTCTGCCGTCGTCCGCATCGAGCTTCTCGGCCTTTGGCGACTTTCTGACAACCGCCTGAAAAGGAAAGCAGGCGATGACTACGTGCAGTCGCAGTGGCAACTCTTCGTGTCTCGCCAGCCGCCTTTGGTGAAGGCGTGCTATCCAAAATTTCATGCGCGAAAACCGTGGGCGGAGATGATCTTAGCGGCGTTTCTTTGATACGGAAAACGACACGCCCTAAAGAAATCGCCCGATCGAGCGGTAGCAGTCCCGCGTCCAAAACGGGTGGAAACTATGAGACATGTCCATGCCATGCTCACCGATCCGAAAACCGGCCAGAGCTAAAAGCGGGTATGCGTACGTGCAGGAAGTGAAAGGCGGCATCTGTGGCAAAAGGCGAAATCATGTCGCTGGAAAACCGGGCGGCTACCACGCCGTTGCGTTGATGGATCGAGAAAACCGCTGAAACTGCGACAAATTCCCGCCGACGCTGAAATTCAAAGTGTGCGCAAGAGCAGACTGTGTGAGCTGAAGTGCGCGCCAACGCGGGTAGCCCTGGCGGGCACACGGCGGCCATGACCACGGCTGCCATGCCGCACTAAACATCCGGGCTGGAAAGTCGTAAAGGCGTCTCGAAACGCCGCTTTTCAGACGGCCTTGTGATGAGCGGGAGCGGGTTGTCTTTCAATCGCCTGAGCATGAGCAAGGTAGCATCCGCCTCATTTTTCAGCCGTAAAGTTAAAAGAGAACAAGATGATTAGCGATATTCAGAAGACAGCTCGAAAAGCAAAATGCAGCGCCTGCTGAAGTATTGAAGGAAAACCCTCGCCAAAGTGCGTACCGGCCGCGCCCATACCGGCCTGCTCGACCAAGTGGAAGTGGAATACTGGGGCAGCATGGTGCCCGTGAGCCAGGTCGGCAACGTCTAGCCTTCTGGATGCGCGCACCATCGGCGTGAAACCTTTTTGAAAGCAATATGGCCGCCAAAATCGAAAAGGCCATCCGCGATTCCAATCTGGGCTTGAATCTACCTCCGTCGGCGACTCATCCGCGTGCCCATGCCCATGCTCACCGAAGAGCGCCGCAAGGATTTGATTAAGCGCGGCGAAGCCAAGAAGGCCGCGTTTCCATCCGCAACGTGCGCCGCGATGCCAACGACTGACATCAAAAAGTCACTGAAAGACAGAAATTTGAAGACGAGGGACGTCGCGGCGAAGAGGCGGGTGCAAAAAGCTCACCGACAAATACATCGCCGAGGCCGACAAAAATCCTGCCGCCAAAGAAGAAGACCTGATGGCTGTGAAAGGCCGTCTGAAAGCCGCCCATCCGCGCGTACGACAAGGACTTTTCCGTGAAAAGCAGCACAGGCCACGCTGGAACACCGCAACGTTCCCCGCCACATCGCCGTGATTATGGACGGCAACGGCTGCTGGGCGAAGAAACGTTTCCCTGCCCCGCGGATGGGGCTGAGGTTTGACGCCCTGAAAATCTGTGCCAGAATGCTCGGCGGCGGGTGTGGAACATCTGACCGTTCGCCCTTTTCCACCGAAAACTGGCGCCGTCCGCAAGAGAAGTCGGGCTTGATGCTGTTTTACAGGCGCGCGAAAAACAGGCCCGGCGTGATGCGAGCGTCGAACATATGCGCCTCAAAGTGATCGCTGACCGCAGCCGCTTCAATGCCGAAATCATCGTCGGCATCGAGGCCGCCCGAAAACCTCCTCAAAGGACAATACTGGCCTTACGCTCACCATCGCCGCTGACACGGCGGCCGCTGGACATCTCCAAGTTGCCAACCGCCACTGGCCGCAGGCAACAGGAAATTGCGGAGGCTGACCAATGTCGAGCTCGATGCTGGGCGCATGCGCCCAGAGCCTGATCTGTTCATCTGCACCGGCGGTGAAATGCGATCAGCACTTTTGTGGCAGATGGCCGCGCTGAACCCGTTTTAATTTACCGACGCTGTGGCCTGATTTTTGACAAACAGGCTTTTCAGACGGCCAGCCTCCTTCCAAAGCCGCGAGCGCCGCTTCGGACGCACGTCCGAGCAGCCGCTGCAGGATCAGCAGAGAAATTAACCTGATATGTTGAAACAACGCATCATTACCGCCCTGATTCTGTGCCTTTCATCAGCTGTTGCGGCTCGTTTTGGGCTCGGATATCCCTTCTAGGGCGGCGTTTTCGCGCTGATCGCCCCTGCTTGCCCTGTGGAATACGCCCGCATGGCCGGTATCGATAGCAAAGACCGCGCGCCCTATCTGCTGGCAAGCGCGGTGTTTATGCTGCTGGCGGTTGCGGGCGGCTGGGCGCCGCTCGCCGTGGGCTGGTTTTGCCGTGCTGGTGTTCTGCTGGCGTGATGCCGCTGTGGCTGAAACACAAATGGAAACTCGCGGGCGGCTGGCTGCTCTATGCGGCAGGCTGATGCTGATGATGCCGTTTTGGTTGCCCTCGTGACCCGCGCCCTGACGGCGCAAACGCTGCTGCTTGTCGGTAATGGGTTTGGTGGTTGGCTGACATCGGCGCTTATTTTCCGGCAAAGCTTTGGCAGCCGAAGCTCGCGCCCGCCATCATTCCTGGAAAAAGCTGGGAAAGGTGTGGCTGGCGGTCCGCTAGCGGTGCTGCTTTACCTGAGCGCCGTCCGCGCGGCGGGCTGGCTCGGCTTTTGAGGTCTCGTGGCCTGCCACCATGGCGGCAGGTGCGGTGCTGACCGCCGTCAGCGTGCGGCGACCTGCTCGAAAACGCCTGCTCAAACGCGCGGCGGCATTAAAGACAGCAGCAATCTATGCCCGCCAGGCGGCGGCATTCGATCGCACCGACAGCCTGATTGCCGTGTATTGAGCGTGTATATGCCGCCTTTGTTTTCGCTGTATTGAGGCCGTCTGAACAAGGCCGTCTGAAAGGAGTGTTGCGACGATACCCACCGCCAATCTTGCTACCCTGTTGGGCGCACTGGCTTGCCGCCGGGCCTGATGGCCGCTGCCTTCATACTGCAGCATCAGTTTAAAACTTCCGCCAGCCCGGCACGATTACCGTAAAGGCATGGCTGAAAAACTTCCAATCCGACAGCGCAACCTGGCGTAGCGGCGTTCGCCGCCGCACGGCGACAGCTATCAGGACGTGTTGACGCTCTGGCATCGGAGCGCAAAAAGCTGGAAGGTGAGAAAACAGGGTTTTAAAGAATCTGAAATGCAATCGGCCTGCCGTCGGTCGAGCGCGTCTATCAGGAAATCCGCAAAGCGGTGACGGCGAAGTGGTCGAATCGTAAAACCCAACGGCTACGACGGCAGCCTCCCACATTACTGTCAACACTAAAAAACTCGACAAAATCCAAGCCGCGCAAACCGCCATCCGCAACCTGAGGGCGAAAAACGACTTTGTCGAGTTCGACAATCCGCAATACCTGCTCGGCAATCTCGAAACCATCAAACGCGACCTGATTACCCAAGCCACTGAAGACGCGCAAAACGTGCCGCAGAGTTTGCCGAAAACCGGCGGCGGCAAAGTCCGGTGCCATGCGCTCGGCTTCGCAGGGTCTCGTTCAACATCTATTCCGACAGCGGCAGCAGCAGCGACGACGACTATGGCGGCACTTACGACAAATCCACCGTCGGCAAACAAGTCCGCCTTGTTGTTACCATCGAATACGCCATCGACTGACGGCAAGCCTTTCAGACGGCCTTTATCCGCAAAGGCCGTCTGAAAATTTCCCAGCAATAATAAACGACAAATGCCGCTTCGCGCGGCCCTAATTGGAAACACACCAACCCATGTCCATCCAAAATCTCACCATTCTCGGCAGCACCGGCAGCATCGGCGAGAGCACATCGATGCGGTTTGCGCCATCCGATCGTTTTTCCGTTTTGCGCTGCACGGACATACGCAGGTGGAAAAAGCTGACCGCGCAATGCCGCCGCTTCCAACCCGAATACGCCGTTGCCGCCGATGCGGAACACGCTGCGCGTCTGGCAAACCTGTTGCGCGACGCGGATGTCAAAACAAGTGCTACACGGCGCGCAAGCCCCTGATTGACATTGCATCCACCGACCAAGTGCACGGCGTGATGTGTGCCATCGTCGGCGCGGCTGGCCTGCCTTCCGCCCCTGGCCGCTGCCCGCGCGGGTAAAACCCACTATCTGGCCAACAAAGAAAACGCTGGTCGTAGCTGGCGCATTGTTTTATAGACACCGCCAAAGCAGGCGGCGCAACCGTGCTGCCTGTCGACAGCGAACACAACGCCGTGTTCCAAGTTTTGCGCGACTACACAGGCTGTCTGAACGAACACGGCATCGCCTCCATCGTGCTCACCGCTGGCGGTCCTTTCGATACCGATTTGGTTGCGCTCGAACGCATCACGCCCGCAGAGGCCGTGAGCATCCTGACTGGAGCATGGGACGCAAAATTTCCGCCGATTCGGCCACCATGATGAACAAAGGCCTGGCGATTGAGGGCGCACTGGCTGTTTGCCTGCCCGCCGAAAAACCTCGAAGTCGTCATCCACCCGCAATCGGTGATCTACAGCATGGTGCGCTACCGCGACGGCTCGGTGCTGGCGCACTCAGCGTCCTCGTATGCGCACGCCGATTGCCTACTGCCTTGGCCTCCGCCTGAACGCATCGAATCGGGCGGGCGCGCTCGATTTCGACAGCCGTCCGCACTCACGTTCAGACGGCGGCCTGACTTCAACGCTTTCCCTGCCTGAAGCTCGCCTACGAAGCGATGCACGCGCGCGCAGCGCACCGTGTGCGTGCTCAACGCCGCCAACGAAAGCCGCCGTCGCCGCCTGGACGGCAAAATCTGTTTCACCGACATCGCCCCGCACCGTCGCCCATTGCTTGGACAAAAGGTTTTCAGACGGCCTTTCCAGTTTGGAAGATTTCCGTCAAAGCCGATGATGAAACCCGCCGCCGCGCTGCTTTTTCAGACGGCCTCTGCGGCGTCAAAACCGCAATGGCTGTCTGAAAACAAGAACACAGCGGCAAAAAGCGATCACATTGCGCGAGCGATTGCTCACCTGGTTTCATTTATCGTTGCCATTTTGATATTGGTCAGCCTGCACGAACTCGGCCATCTGCTGGTGGCGCGCTGGTGCGGCATCAAAGTGCTGCGCTTCTCTGTCGGCTTCGGCAAACCGTTTTTCACCAAACGTTGGCGCAATATCGAATGGTGTTTCGCACCGATACCGTTGGGCGGCTAGTGTCAAAATGGTCGACACCCGCGAGGGCAGCGGCTGAGCCGATTCGCCCTGGCGCCTTCGACAAACAGCATCCCGCTAAGAAAATCGCCGTCGTCGCCGCAGGCCCGCTCTACCAATCTGGCCCCACAAAGCTGCTTTACGGATTGAGTTTTTCCTCCGGTATCGGTGATTTGAAACCCTTTGTCGGCACGGTCGAGCCGTACAGCATCGCCGCCAAAGCGGGTTTTGCCGCAGGCGATAAAATCACCGCCGTCAACGGCGTGCCCGTTGCCACTGGGGCGACGCGCAAACCGGCATTATTTTAGATTTGAGGCGGAAAAGTCGATGCGGCCGTGACGACAGAGCAGGGACAAAAACGTCGTACGCACCATCAATGCCCGCAGGCACGCAGGAGGCGGCCGACGTGGCCAAGCGCGGTGGCTATATCGGTCTGATGCCTTACAGGCCGACGAAAACCGTCAGCGTGGTCGTGCCCGGCAGCGCGGCGGAGAAAGGCCGGTTTCGAAGGCGGGCGACACGCCGCTGGCGGCCGAGGGCAAAAGCGCTGACAGCTGGCAGAATGGGTCGATTTGGTGCCGCAGCGCAGGAGCCGCAACTGACCCATCTGCGCGGACGGAAAACACTGAAACCTTCATCCGCTCCCGACTCGAAATGCAGGGCGGCGTCTGTCCTGCAGGAATGGATTAGGTGCGGCCACCGACAGCGGTGGGACAGCAGTCCGCTTCGCTATTATCCGTCCGTTGCCGAAGCCTTCGGCATGGCCTGACGCAAAACTACGGACTACGTTACGCTGACTTTGAGTTCTTTTCGGCCGCCTTTTGCGGCAGGCTCTGCTGCAACACGTCTGGTCCGCTGACCATCGCCGATGTGGCGGGCAAGTCCGCCTCGATGGGCTGGCAGCGCTATGTCAATTTCTCGCCTTGGTGAGCGTCAGCCTCGGCGTGAGGAATCCTCTGCCCGTTCCCGTGTTGGACGGCGGGCATCTGTGTTTTACAGTATCGAATGGCTGCGCGGCAAACCGCTTTCCGAAAAGCATTCAGACGGGCCGCGCGCGCGTCGGCCTGGCACTGATGATGATGCTGATGATTTTGGCTTTTTACAGATATTACCCGTTTATTTGGATAACGTATGAAACTGAAAACGAGCCCTGACCCGATGATGCTGGGACTTTCCCCGCTCGCCCCAGCCGACTTTACCATTCAGGACATCCGCGTGAGGGCTTGCGGCACGCCGAGCCGTCCACCGTGTTCACTACCTACCGGTCAGTAGGCGCACCTTCCACTGACGGGCAGGGCGAGCAGATTATCAGCAGCCTCTATGCCACCGACTGTTTTGACGACGTGCGCGTGGAAAGCATGAGCAAACCAGCTGCCGCCGACCGTGGTCGAACGCCCTGTGATCGCGGAGTTCAGTCAGCGGCGGCAAACTGATTCAAAACGACGCCATCAAGAAAACCTCGACGCCTTCGGCTTGGGCGTCCAAAACCGTTCAACCAAGGCCGTCTGAACGAAGCCGTGGCCGGTTTTGAAGGATGAGTATAGAAAACAGGGCAAATATTCGGTGGAAATCACCCACAGTTACGCGTCTGGCGCGCAACCGCGTGGCGGTGGGTTGAAAATCGACGAGGGCAAAACCACCACCATCAAAGACATCGAATTTGAAGGCAACGAGCGCTATTCCGACCGCCGCCTCGCGCCGCCAGATGTCCTGAGCGAAGGCGGCCTGTTTACCTGGCTGACCAAAAGCAACCGCTTCAATTCCGACAAATTCTCGCAGGACATGGAGCGCGTTACCGATTTTTATCAAAACAACGGCTGTTTCGATTTCCGCATTGTGCGATACCGATGTACAGATGTCGCCCGACCAAAAACACCAAACGATGAAAATCACCGTGTCCGAAGGACAACGCTACCGCTGGGGCAAAGTGACTATCGAAGGCGACACCCGCGAAGTGCCGAAAAGAAGATATATCGCGGCCATCTGAAAATGAAGGAAGGCCGTTGGTACGAGCGCGCGCAGATGCTGGAAAAGTCTGGATCCAGCGAGTCGATGGGAACGGCTGGTTATGCGTTCAGCTGAAGTCAACGTCATTCCGCAGCCGAACTGCGCGAAGCGGGCGTCGTCGATTTCGTCTTGCAGGTCGGGATCGAACCGTAAAAGTTTATGTGAACAAAATCAACATTTCGGGTAACAACAAAACCCGTGACGAAGTCGTGCGCCGCGAACTGCGCCAGATGGAAGCCGCTCCGTATGACGCTTTCCAAACTGCAACGCTCGAAAGAACGCGTCGAGCTTTTGGGCTACTTCGACGATGTGAAATTCGAAGCCAAACCCGTGGAAGGCACGCCCGACCAGGTGGATGTGGGACTATGAGCGTCAACGAACGCGCCACCGGTTCGCCTCGATTTGAGCGCGGGCTGGGTGCAGGACACCGGCCTTGTGATGGCTTTCGGCGTGGCGCAGGACAACCTGTTCGGCACAGGCAAAAGTCCGTTTCTGCCCGCGTTTCGCGCAGCAAAACCACCAACAACGCCTCCTGTCGTTTACAGACCCCTATTTCACCCCCGACGGCGTGAGCCCTAGGTTATGACTCTGCAGCAAAAGCTACGATCCGCGCAAACTCTCTTCTGGCACCACCAGCAACGGCCGCTACAAAGACTTCCACCGTCGGTGCGGGCATCCGCTATGGGCGTGCCAGTCACCGAATACGACCGCGTCAATTTCGGCCTCGGCGCCGAGCATATGCAGGTTCAGACCTTCGAAGGCGCACCCAAACGCTACCGCGAATTCATCGAAAACATACGCCAGCCAAACCGGCGGCATCGGCAAATACAAAGGCTGGACAGTTAAAGGCAGCGTCGGTTGGGGCGCAACAAAACCGACAGCGCCCTGTGGCCGACACGCGGTTACATGATCGACGCCAATTTGGAAGGCGGCCTGCCCGGTGGCGATTTGCAGTATTACAGCCTGACGCACAACCAAAAATGGTTCTTCCCGATTGAGCAAAAACTTTACCCTGATGCTGGGCGGATCGCTGGGTGCGGCCGACGGCTATCGCAAAACCAAAGAACTGCCGTTCTTCCAAAAACTCTACGGCGGTGGCTTGGGTTCGGTGCGCGGCTACGAAAAGCGGTACGCTCGGCCCGAAAGTCTACGACGAAGACGGCGACAAAATCAGCTACGGCGGCAACAAAATGCTCTCGGGCACGGCCGAGCTCGCTGTTCCCTTCCCCGGCATCAAAGACAGCCGCAGCGTCCGCCTGAGCCTGTTTGCCGACGCCGGCAGCGTGTGGGACAACAAAAACCTATACCGATTCGAGCAGCGACCTCTTGGGAGGAAGGAAACTGCAAAACGTTTACGGCGTGGGGACCAGCCACAAATCCAGCTTCAAGGAAGAGCTGCGCTACTCCGCGGGTGCGGCGGTAACGTGGATCTCGCCGCTGGGCCCGATGAAGTTCAGCTATGCCTATCCGATCAAGAAAAAACCGACCGACGAAATCCAGCGCTTCCAATTCCAGCTGGGTACCACCTTCTAAGCTTGGCACAGGAAACAGCATGACCAGTGGAAAAACACGGATCAGCATGGGCAGCAGCCTTTTGCCGCTGCGGGCGGCTTTTGGCCGCACCTCGCGGCGGCAGGCGGCGCGCAGAAACTCGGTTTCATCGACGTCGAGCGCGTCTACCGCGAGTCGAAGCAGGCGCAAAACATCCAGCAGAAACTGGAAGCCGAATTTGCGCCGCGCCAGCAGCAGCTGGAAAAAATGCAGCAGGAAACCGCAGAATGGCTGCGCAAAAACGCCGCCTCCGGCAAAAACGCCGAAAGCGAGCGCCGCAGCCGCGCCCTGCGCACCGCGCAGCAGCATTTGACCGAGACTACGACCTGCGCCGCAACGAAGAGTTCGCCGCATTGCAGCGCAAACGCCGACCGCGTGATGATTGATTTGGCAAGGTTACGACCTGATACTGCACAACGTTATCTTCATCGACGCCAAATTCGACATCACCGACAAAGTCATCCACGAGATGAACCGTTAAACAGTCCAACCTGCGCCGCGGGTTTTTCAGACGGCCTGCCGTATCGAGGCCGTCTGAAACGTTTTCCCGCCGCGCCCGAACCGGATTCAAATATGATGAAAAGTATCGGCAGCATTGGCCTGCTTTTTCCTTTGCCGCGCAGGCCGATATTCCGCAAACGGCCGACCGCGCTGCTTCCCCGTCGGCGCCGCGGGCAAAATCGGTAAAGCGCAGCCCTGCCGCGCACAAGCGGTCACATCCGCGCCGCGTCCGAACCTGTCCGACACACGTTCCGTCAGCTACGAAATCGGCGGCAGGCAATACACCTTCACCGCCGATTATGATGCGGAAAACGAGCGCCGGCAGAGCGCATGACGAGCGGCAGCCTCGAAGGGTGTATCTACCGCAGCGCGCCTTCAACCCCTTGAAGCGGGACGGCCGCCGCGCCTGTTACAACTGTGCGCGCGCGCAAGACGTATTTCATCACACAAACGCCCCTGCGCCGTTTTGGTAAATTCCACGAAAAGGCCGTCTGAAAACGAAACCTCGACGAGTGAAAACGCATCCGATTGCTTGCGGTTTCCCGTTTCAGACGGCCTGCACGTCAGCCTGTCTGATAAGGCCGCGAGCAGAAAACCTATACCTTTCCCATCGCAGCCGAACTCGGCGGCGAAGTGCGCTGGCAGCGACATCGCCGTGTCCGCCGTGCGCCCGCTCGCCGAAGCAGGCGCAGCGCATCGCTTTCTCGCTAACTCCCCAAATACAAGGCCGACGTACACGCCAGCGGCGCGGGCGCGATCATCGTATCGGCCAAAGCTGCCGACGAATTTGCGCCGGCCGCAGCCTGATTGTCGCCGCCGACCCCTATCTCTATTTCGCCAGTGGACACGGCTGTTTTCGCCGATCGTCAAAGCACAGGCGAGCGTACCCCACCGCCGTGATTGAGCCGACCGCCACAGTACCCGCAAGCTGCGAAATCGGCGCGCACGCCACATCGGCGCAAACACAGTACTCGGCGAAGGCTGCCGCATTCTCGCAGGTACAGTGGTCGAGCACGACTGTACGCTCGGCGATGAAACCGTTATCCACCAACGCCGTGGTTTACCACGGCTGCACGCTAGGCAAGCGCGTGGAAATCCACAGCGGCGCAGTCATTGGCGCGAGACGGCTTCGGCCTCGCCTTTGCAGGCGATTCGTGGTTTAAAATCCCGCAAACCGGCGCGGTAACGCTCGGCGACGACGTCGAAATCGGCTCCAACACCAATATCGACCGCGGTGCAACGAGCGACACCACCGTCCGGACGCGGTGGCAAAAATCGACAACCAAGTGCAAATCGGGCCACAACTGCCGCATCGGCAGCCACACCGTTATCGCCGCCAAAAACCGGTATTTCCGGCAGCGTCACCATCGGCGATTTCTTCGCATCATCGGCGGCGGCGTCGGCACGGTCGGCCACTCGAAATCGCCGACAAAACCACCATCGGCGGCGGCACGTCCGTCACCCACAGCATCAGCGAAAGCGGCACCCACGTTGCGGGCATCTTCCCCATGTCTTCTTATAAAGAATGGGCGCGCAACGCCGTGCACGTGCGCCGTTTGAGCGAAACAGACAAACGGATCAGGCAGCTTTGAAAAAGAACTGGCCGAACTGAAAAACGGCAGATAAGCAGATAACAAAAGGCCGTCTGAAAACGAAGTTTTGCGAAAGTGAAAAACCGTTTTCAGACGGCATGATCCACAAGGACAATCACGCAATGGATATCAAATTCCCCATCGAAAGCCCGCGAAATCCAGGAAATCCTACCGCACCGCTTCCCCTTCATGCTGCTCGACCGCGTTACCGCCGCCGGCCCGCAAAACCCCTGAGTGCGTTTAAAAACGTCACCTTCAACGAGCAGTTTTTCAAGGCCACTTTCGAATCGCCCGTAATGCCGGGCGTGCTGATCGTCGAAGCCATGGCGCAGGCCTGCGGCGTGCTGGCCGTGTGAGCCAGGGCAGCACCAAGCGCCGCGAAAACGAAATCACCCTGTTTGCCGGACTCGACAATGTGCGCTTTCAAACGCCAGGTCATCCTGGGCGACCGCCTCGACTTCGAAGTCGAACTGCTCGCCCACCGCCGCGGCATCGGCAAATTCAACGCCACCGCCAAAGTAAACGGCGAACTGGCCTGCGAGGCCACCATCATGTGCGCCCAGCGCGTCGTCGAAAAAGGTTGATGCGGCGTTTTCAGACGGCCTGGGGCTGATTGCCAACAGCCCCTAGGAAGCCGTCTGAAAACCGTCGACAGCCCGCCAGCGAACAAACGGGCACGAAAAGGAAAACCATGACCCTCATCCACCCCACCGCCGTCATCGACCCCAAAGCAGAACTCGATTCCAGCGTCAAAGTCGGCGCATACACCATCATCGGCCCCTGACGTGCAAATCGGCGCGAACACCGAAATCGGCCCGCACGCCGTCATCAGCGGCCACACCACCATCGGCGAAAACAACCGCATCTTCCAATTTGCCAGCCTCGGCGAAAATCCCGCAGGACAAAAATACGCCAGGCGAGCCGACCCGCCTGATTATCGGCAACGGCAGCACCATCCGCGAATTCACCACCTTCAACCTCGGCACGGTTACCGGCATCGGCGAAACCCGCGTCGGCGACGACAACTGGATTATGGCCTACTGCCACCCTCGCCCACGACCGCGTCATCGGCAACCACACCATCTTCGCCAACAACGCCAGCCTGGCCGGACACGTTACCATCGGCGACTACGTCATTCTCGGCGGTTATACGCTGCGTTTTCCAGTTCTGCCGCATCGGCGACTACGCCACGACCGCTTTCGCCGCAGGCGTGACTAGACGTACCGCCCTACTTCATGGCCGCAGGCTACCGCGCCGAACCGGCAGGCATCAACAGCGAAGGCATGCGCCGCAACGGTTTTAGCGCCGAACAGATTGCCGCCGTCAAAGATGCGTATAAAACCGTCTACCACCGCGGCATCCCGTTTGGAAGAAGCCAGTGACATCCGCGCGCGCGCGAAACCCGCCCGAGCTGGCCGTATTCAAAGGCTTCTTTGCCGCCTCCACGCGGCATCATCCGCTAAGGCCAAGAGGCCGTCTGAAAGCGCCGCGTACTTTTCAGATGGCCTCTTGGCAGGCGGGTCAAACGTCCTATCCTTCACGCGGGCGTGCTGCCGCCCGTTTTCGTACGCAACCGAAAGAAAGGATTTACCATGTCCCAAGTCACCTTCCACGGCAACCCCGTACAAGTCAACGGCACGCTGCCCGCCGTCGGCCAAACCGCGCCCGCATTCTCGCTGGCCGCTGCCGATTTTGTCCGACAAAACGTCAGCCGATTTTGCCGGCAAGCGCAAAGTGCTGAACATTTTCCCCAGCGTCGACACCGGCGTGTGCGCCCAATCGGTGCGCCAGTTCAACCAACGCGCTTCCTCGCTGGATAATGCCGTCGTACTGCGCATCTCCGCCGATTTGCCCTTTGCCCAAGCCCGCTCTGCGGTGCGGAAGGCTTGGACAAAGTCGTGACGCTCTCAAGCTTCCGCAGCAGCTTCTGGCGCAAGATTACGGCGTCGTCCTTGCTGACAGCCCGTTGCGCGGCCTCACCGCCCGCGCCGTCAGGTGCTCGACGAAGCCGACAAAGTGCTGACGTCCAACTGGTCGGCGAAATGGCGACGAACCCGATTACGACGCCGCGCTGGCCGTGCTGTAAAAGCGCTTGTTTAGTTCAGATCGAGGTCAGTCTGAAAAACCCGTTGCGGGTTTTCAGACGGCTTTCGTGCTCGCAGCAGGGCGGGTCGCTTACTCTTTCAACAGTTTGCGCTCGTCACACGGCCTTCCGCGCCAGCGTGCCCGCGTCGATGTATTCCAGCTCCGCGCCCAGCGGCATGCCGCGCGAGAGGCGGCTGATTTTGTAGGGCAGGTTTTCGCGGCTCGGCCAGAACATAGGCGGTAGCGTCGCCTTCGGCGGTGAAGTTGGTGGCGATGATGATTTCCTCCACCTCGCTTTCTTGCAGGCGCGTCACCAGTTTGTCGGATGGCGATATGGTTCAAATCCATACCCTGCGCCGGGCTGACCTGTCCCATCAACACGAAATAGAGGCCGTCGTGGCGGCGGGCGGCTTCCATACCGGAGACGTCGGCGGGCATGTGGACGATCATCAGCCGCCGTCCGTCGCGCTCGGGATCGGCGCAGATATCGCAGGTTTCGCCTTCGCAAAATGTGTTGCAGCGGGCGCAGTGGCGGACTGCAGCAGGGCGTTGTCGAGGGTGCGGGCGAGTTCCGCCGCGCCTGTGCGGTCGTGTTGCAAGAGGTGGTAGGCGATGCGCTGGGCGGATTTGGGGCCGACGTTGGGCAGCACTTTTCAGGGCGTTTATCAGGCGGAAAAGGCGTCTTGCGGTTTGTGCCATGGGTTGTCTTCAGTAGGATGCGGGACAGGTTTGAGGCCGTCTGAAAAAGGGTTTCAGACGGCCTTTCGCGCTTATCCGCTGCGGTAGGTTTAGTTGGGAAAACGGATTTCTGCATCGTCGCTGCTGACATCGAAAAAGCCCACGCCGTGTTTTGGCGGCCAATGTACACACGGTTTCGCCAAGGGCTTCGTCGGCCACCGACCAGCGCAAAGGCGGTATAAAATCACCGATTTTCCGATACAGTAGTCGCTGACGTGGGGATTGTCGAAATAGTCGTCATCGTCTTCGTCGCCGCCATAAGGGCCGTTCATGGCGGGGAAGGTTTCGATCATTTCAAAAACCAAGCGCGCAAGGCGGGCGTGGTAACGGCGGGATCGTCGTACTCGTGATCTTCCGCCCATTCTGTTTGCGCGTCATACCATTGCATAAACTCTCGCGTTCGCGCGGGGCGGCGGCGGGTCGAATACCATCAAGTCGTAACTCATTGTTGTTTTCCTTTTAGCCGAATAACAATCCGCAGATGCGCGGCGGTTTACGCGCCGTACACCGGATTTTTATCGCACAGCGCTTTGACCTGTTCGGCCACGTGCGCGGATTGGCTTCGTCGTTGGGATTGTCCAGCACGTCGGCCACCAGATTGGCGAGGTTTGCGGGCATCGGCTTCATCGAAGCCGCGCGTGGTAATTGCTGATGTGCCGACGCGGATGCCGCTGGGACAAACGGTTTTCCGGGTCGTTGGGGATGGCGTTTTTGTTAATTGTGATATGCGCCTTGCCCAGGGCTTCTTCGGCGGCTTTGCCGGTGATGTTTTTCGGGCGCAGATCGACGAGGAACAAATGGCTTTCGGTGCGGCCGGTTACGATGCGCAGACCGCGTTTGACCAGCTCTTCGGCCATCGCCTGCGCGTTGGCTTTCACCTGTTTGGCGTAGGTTTTGAACTCGGGTTGCAGCGCTTTAAAGGCCACGGCTTTGGCGGCAATCACGTGCATCAGCGGGCCGCCTTGCAGGCTGGGGAAAATAGCCGAGTTGAGGGCTTTTTCATGCGTGGTGTCGCGGCAGAGAATCACGCCGCCGCGCGGGCCGCGCAGGGTTTTGTGGGTGGTGGTGGTAACAAAATCGGCGTGCGGCACGGGGCTGGATACTCGCCCGCCGCAATCAGGCCGGCGTAGTGCGCCATATCGACGAACAAATACGCGCCCACTTTGTCGGCAATTTGGCGGAAACGCGCCCAGTCGATTTCAGCGCGTAGGCCGATGCGCCGGCTACAATCATTTTCGGCTTGTGCTCGAGCGCGAGGCGTTCGACTTTCAGTCGTAATCCAAAAATTTCGTCTTCGTTCGACCGTAGGCAACCACGTTATACAGTTTGCCGAAATATTGACGCTTGCGCCGTGGGTCAGGCGGCTGCCGTGCGCCAGGCTCATGCCCAAGATGGTGTCGCCCGGCTTGAGCACGGAAGTGTAAACGGCCTGGTTGGCCTGCGAACCGGAATGCGGCTGCACGTTGGCATAGGCTGCGCCGAAGAGTTTTTACGCGGGTCGATAGCTGTCTGTTCGGCTACAGTCCACATGCCTCGCAGCCGCCGTAATAGCGTTTGCCGGATAGCCTTCGGCGTATTTGTTGGTAAGCTGGCTGCCCGCGCTTCCATTACGGCGGGGCTGACGTAGTTTTCTGAGGCAATCAGCGCTCGACATGGTCTTGCTGGCGTTGGTTTTTCGGCGGCGATGGCGGCGGCGAGTTCGGGGTCGAATTTTTCGATGGTAAGTTTTCGTGAAAACATGGCATCTCCTTTTGAAAGCGGGGTTATGCATGGCCTGCGCTTCAGGCGGCGGCGGCATTGTGGCAGTGAACCAAAATGGAAAATCCATGGCGTTTCCGTTTGTGGGGCGTTTCAGACGCTTCGCGGCGCGGACGCGGGTTTGCGGCCGTTTGAAAACATAAAGGCCGTCTGAAAACGGTTTTTCAGACGGCCTTATCCTATTTTTCCTGCGCCAGACGCTCTTTGCGCTCTTCCAGCCAGTGTTCCAGATAGTGGATGCTGACGCCGCCTTCGGAGAAGCCGGGGTCGGTGAAGAGGTCGCGGTGCAGCGGGGCGTTGGTTTTCGATGCCGGTGACGGCCAGCCTGGCCAGGGCGACGCGCATTTTTCGCCATCGCCTCGTTCGCGGGTTTTGCCGTGGACGCAGATTTTGCCGATCAGGCTGTCGTAGTTGGGCGGGATGCGGTAGCCCTGGTAGATGTGGCTGTCGACGCGGATGCCGAAGCCGCCGGGCAGGTGGCAGCTTTCGATCAGACCGGGGCTGGGGATGAAGCTGAGGGTCTTCGGCGTTGATGCGGCACTGAAGGCGTGGCCGTCGAGGACGATGTCTTTCTGCTTGTATTGCAGAGTTTCGCCTGCGGCGACGCGCAGCCTGTTCCCTGCACAATGTCCACGCCGGAAAACTCGTTCGGTAACGGGGTGTTCGACTTGGACGCGGGTGTTCATTTCGATGAAGAAGAATTCGCCGTCTTCGTAAAGAGATTCAAACGTGCTCGCGCCGCGGTAGCTGATGCGTTTGCAGGCTTCGACGCAGGGCTTTTGCCGGATTCTGCGCCTTTGGCGTGTGATGCCGGGGGCGGGGCTTCTTCGATGACTTTTCTGGCTGGCGGCGCTGCATGGAGCAGTCGCGCTCGCCCAGATAGATGGCGTTGCTGTGTCTCGTCGGCCAATACTTGATTTCGACGACGCGGGCGTTGCAGGTAGCGTTCCATGTAGACCATGGGTTGCCGGACGGCGCCTGCTTCGGCTTTGGCCATCTCCACGGATTTAATGAGGTCTCTTTTTCTCGACCACGCGCATGCCGCGTCCGCCGCCGCCGCCGGAGGCTTTGATGATGACGTAGCTGACTTTGTCGGCGATGCGGATGATTTCGTCGATCGTCGGCGAGCGCCGTCGGAACCGCACGCAGGGCACGCCTGCTTCGAGCATGGCCTGTTTGGCGGATACTTTGTCGCCCATCAGACGGATGGTGTCGGGCGTGGGCCGATGAAGACGAAGCCGGATTCTTCGACCTGTTGGGCGAGAGCTAGCGTTCGGCGAGAAAGCCGCAACCGGTGGACGGCGTCGGCGCCGGTGACTTCGGCGGCGGCGATGATGGCGGGGATGTGCAGGTAGGTCTGCGGCGAGGGCGCCGGGCCGATGGAGACGGATTCGTCGGCCAGCTTGACGTGCAGGCTGTCTTTGTCGGCTTCGGAATGGACGGCGACGGTGGCGATGCCCATTTCGCGGCAGGCACGCAAAACGCGCAGGGCGATTTCGCCTCGGTTGGCGATTAAGACTCAGCATGATGGGTTTCCTGCTTTGCGCGGCGGCGCGGCGGTTTCTAACTTCGCTGGAGCTTCGCTTTCAGACGGCCTCTGCGGTGTCAATTGCCCAGTGCGTTGCGGATTTTGGTCGGTTTTGTACTGGCTCAGGCGCATACCGACCACAGGGCGGCGTGGTATCCAGCCGATCATGGGTGATTTGTGCAGGAGCAGGCAGATGATGCCGGCGAAGGGCGGCCAATGGTGAAAAATTGCAGCCAGGGCAGGAAGATGGCGAGAAGCAGGCGCATGGTGTTTCCTTGCGGTGATGTGCGGGGGAGAAGGCTTTTCAGACGGCCTCTGAGATGCGCAGAGGCCGTCTGAAAACGGCTGATTCGATGATGAAGAGCGGTTCGCCGTATTCTACGGGTGTGCTGCGTTTTCGACGAGGATTTCTTTGACGGTGCCGGATTTTCTGGCTTCGATTTCGTTCATCAGCTTCGCATGGCTTGATGATGCACAAAGGTGTCGCCCGCCGACGCTGGCCGACTTCGACGAAGGGGCGCGGTGGGCTGGCGGCGCGGTAGAAGGTGCCGACCATGGGCGATTTCTGCGCGGCGAGAGGTCGCGGGCGGCGGCGCTGCGGGTGCGGCAGGGGTTGGGGCTGCGGCGGAGCCGGTGCGGCGGCGCTGTTTGACGGGGGCGTGGCAAAGTGGTAAACGGTTTGCGCCACGGTGGAACGGGATGCGTACTTTTCTCTCCTTCGGTGACTTCTGATTTCGGCGATGCCGGATTCTTCCACCAGATCAATCAGCTTTTTGAGTCTGCGTAAGTCCATTCGGGTTTCTGAAAAGTATTGTGCCACCGCAAAGTGCGGTTGCAGAGGGGTGTTTTGTGGCGCGGGCGGCGGCAAAATGCGCCCGGCAAGGCGGTGATAGGCGCGACTTTTTACCAAAAATGCGGCGGAAAGTCCAGCGAAATGTTGGGAAACGGCGGGTTTGGCGGCGTTTGTTTTTCCGTGGGATGGCGCGCGCGGGCTTCGGGAAGGCCTGTCCGTAGCGGAATAGCTTTTTCATGACTGGCCTGCAACAGGGTGCAGCCGTCCTGAAAAGGGCGGGGTCAGCCTGCCAGTTGGGCGTATTGTTCCGCGTTAAGCAGGGCGTCGTAGTCGGCGGGGTTGTCGGGTTGGATTTTTGAAGAACCAGCCTGCGCCGTAGGGCTCGCTGTTGGCGGTTTCGAGGGCAAGGGCTTCGTTTCTTCGAGCACTTCCCGCCGGCAATCGGGGCGTAGACGTCGGAGGCGGCTTTGACGGATTCGACGACGCTGCCTGCTCGCCCAGCGGCCGGTTTGGCATCCGGTTTCGGCAGTTCGGACAAAAACGATGTCGCCCAGAAGTTCCTGCGCGTGGAGGTGATGCCGACGGTGATGGTGCCGTCGTCTTCGGCGGCAGCAGCCATTCGTGGCTGTCGACGTATTTCAGTTCAGCGGGGATGTTGCTCTGGTGGTTTGTTCTCCGTTTAAGGGTTAAGAATTGTTTGGGTGTGATAGCAGGCTTGCCGTGCTTTGGGAATATCGGCACTAACGCGGGGCGGGTGCACTAATGCGGCACCGTTTGCCGTGTTTATGGCGGAGAAAAGGATGATGTTGTTTTTGGCCGCCGTGCTGTGTGTCTTCGGGGGCGGGTGCGGTCGATTATCTGATCAGTAGCGGGAAGGACGAGCCGCCCGTTATCATCATTCACGAGCTCACGGGCGCGGGCGCTGCGAGTATCTTATCTGCCGCCCTCCGCCGCCGCGTCCGTATTTCCGCGACGACAGCGGGCAGCGGCAGTCGATCAAGTTCGGTCAAAACACCATCCGTTTCCAGCAACAGCCCGCCGGATACTGTCGAGAGCCGCAGTGTTGGCGGCTACGGTTATTATGAAGACGCTTATCCGCCGCCGCGCCGCTACCGTCCCGCGCCGCCGCCGCGCGCTTATTATTGGCGGCGTTAGAAGCGCTTTTGTGCCAGATGAAGGCCGTCTGAAAGTTTCAGACGGCCTTTTGCTTTGCGGGTTTACAGCTGTCGGAAGTGCGGCAGGAAGGCGGGAATGCCGGGCAGCATGCCGACCGCACCCCATGGCGGCGCAGAGAATGACGAAGCCTGCGGCGGGCGCACCGATAACGCGCCGACGAAGCCAGTCCGGCGCTGCGTTGCTTTGCAGCCGATGAGGCCGAGGTTGTCGAGCAGCATGGTGAGCGACCAGCCGAACACGGGGGTTGACCAGCGCCGAGGAGAAACGACGATGGCGGCGGACTGAGTGGGAGTTTGCCTTTGCGCGTCAGCCCATGCCCGCTTCGAAAGCAGGGAATATACACGCCGACCACAAGCGCCACGCTCAATACGGGCTGCCACACGGCCAAGTCCATCGGGTAGCCCCAAAATGCCTGCTCGTGATGCAGAAGAGGCGTGAGAATGGCGCCGGCTGAACATGGGCAGCAGGATGGAGGCGGAACGATGTATGCCCCACGATGAAGTAGTCGCGCCGCCGAGGAACGAGCCTGCGGCCTGGCGCACGGCGCAGCTGACCATGGTGTCGTCGATGTTCGCTGCGCTTTTCCGCTTTTCGGGATAGCTCAGCTGGAAGACCTGGTGGCCGAGGAAATCGGGCGACCACATGGCGACGGCGAGCACGGCGAAGGGGAAAACGACGAGGAAACTGTCGGCCGTCGGCCAGCCGAGCATCCAGCCCGTGTTTTCGCCCCACCAGTAGGACGGGCTCATCGGCGGCAGGCCGGGTGCGGTCTTTAAACGAAAAGGTGCGCCGAGGACGAAGGCGGTGACGCCTGCCAAACAGGCAGCCCAGCGGCACGGCCAGCCAGCGTTTCTGCCAGTGTTCGAGCAGGGCGTGAGGCACGATGGTGCCGAGTATCACGACGAGCGATGTGCGGCATGCAGCCGCCTGCCCAGTCGAACAGTTTTCACCTGCCCCGTCGTGCCGATAAAGCCCAGATGGAGCAGCAGGCCGCCGCAGACGCCGTTACCCGTCAGTTTCCGCCATCAGGCCGCCGCCTTTGGTGATGCCGAGGATGAAGCCGAACAGGGCTATCAGGATGCCGAAGGCCAGGCGGGTGTCTCGCCTGCGGCGACTACGACGGAATCAGCGAATCAGCGGGCCCGTGGTGCCGGGCAGGTTGGCGGTGGGCAGGAAAAAGCCCGACAAGAGCAGGATGAACAGCGAGGCGATGAGCGGTTTCGTAGCGCACGTTTTCTAAAAATAAAGCCTTCGGGCAGCTCCTAAGGGCGGCGGGTTGGTGGCGGCTACCGCGCCCACCATCACCACTGCTGATGGTGCTGGGCGAATCGGGAATCAGATCTCCAGCGTAAACGGGTCGCGCAGCGGCAGGGTTGGCGCGCCAGCGCTTCGGTTGCAGGATCAGTTCGTGGTCGAGATAGGCTTCGCGGGTGGCGAAGTCGGAGGCTGGTTGTGTAATTGCGAATAGCTTTTTCGATGGTCTCACCTGATATTTTTCTTCTCCGTTGAGTCTGTTTCAGACGGCCTGCCGTGTTTGCATGGAGGCCGTCTGAAACAGCATGGTTAATGTGTACTGCGTGCATCCAAAATGGTGATGGGCAGTCATCAGGCAGACGGAAGGAGACGGATTTTCTTGATGGAAAAGAATGATGTAGAGATGCCGTCTGAAAACAAAAGCCTACATTGGTTAAGGATCGCAGACATTCGTTTTCAGACGGCCTTTTTGGCGGCGTGCTTTACAGCGGGCGCAGGCAGAGAGGGTGGTGGTTTCTGCGGCTGCGGGCAAAGGCGAGCGGGGTCGGACGGGTCGGCTGCCTTGGCGTGGACGGGGAGGGTGTGTGGGTTTCGATAAGGGCGAGGAGGCCGTCTGAAAGAGGGTGGGCAGGAAATGCGCTGCGCAGGCCGAGTGTTCGGCGAGGTCGGACATGACGAAAGCCAGATTTCGCCGCCGTCGTCCGGGTGCTGCTGTGCGCCACTGAGAAAGCCGCGCAGCATGGCGTGCCGGGGTCGCGAGGGCGGTTTCGACGGCGGAGGTGGGTTTGGCGGGCAGCCAGGGCGGATTGCAGACGATAAGGTCGGCGCGTCCGGCGGGGAAGAGGTCGGCGGCTTCGACGGCGATTTGCTGCGCGAGGCCGAGGCGGGCGGTGTTGGCGGCGGCAGGCGAGGGCGCGGGGTTGCTGTTTGGTGGCGGTGATGCGCGGGTGATGCCGCGTTTGGCGAGCGCAGGGCGCGAGTACGCCTGAGCCCTGTGCCGATGTCGAAGGCCGTCTGAAAGTGCGGGGAGTTCGGCCTGCATGACGAGGTCGAGATGATCGCCGCGCAGAGAAAACGCCGAAGGGAACGTGGGATGCGGCCGCGAGGGCGGGGATGTCGACGCCTTTTTGTGCCATTCGTGCGCGCCGATAAAGCCGAGCAGGAGATTTAGGGGCAGGGAAGGGGGCGTTGTTGGCGTTGTCTCAGACGTCCGCGAGGCGGCGCGGGAGGTCGGGGGCGCAGGGCAGGCGGTGAAATCCGGGCGCCGATTTCGACGACGAGCATATTGGTGAGGCGGCTTTTGCTGCGCTTGTCGCAGGCGGTGGCGGTGGAAGGCGGCGGGTCGGCGGCGGTCTGCCCGGCCGGGTTTGGTTTGCGTTTTTCAGACGGCCTGCCGCCGCGCAGGCGTTTTTCAGGGCGGCGAGGATTTGTTTGGCGTTGTGGAAATCGCCGAGAAGATGGTGGCAGTGTCGGCGCGGGCGTTTTGCAGGACGGTGGCGGCGTTAGTTTCGCGCCGGAAAACGGCGCTTTTCGGCGGTTTCTGCGTGCTTTCGCTGCGCTACTCGCAGGCGGTGTTGCGGTCGGTGGGATTTGTGCGGCAAAGGCCGTCTGAAAAAGGGTTTTGGTAGGAATGAGGCCGTCTGAAAACGGGGTTTCAGACGGCCTCTGTGCTGTGATTTGTTTAGTGGGACGGGTTTTTCAAGCCTCCATCACGTCCTGCATGTCAAACAGGCCGGTTTGGCCGTTTGCCCAGACGGCGGCGCGCACTGCGCCGGAGGCGAGTCATGCGGCTGGAGGGCTTTGTGGGTGATTTGACGCGCTCGCCGTCGGCGGCGAAGAGAGCGGTGTGGTCGCCGACAATATCGCCGCCGCGCACGGTGGCAAAGCCGATGGTTTGCGCGTCGCGCTCGCCGGTGTGGCCTTCGCGGCCGTAAACGGCGCATTCTTTCAGGTCGCGGCCGAGCGCGGGCAATCACTTCGCCCATACGCAGGGCGGTGCCGCTGGGGCATCGACTTTGTGCGATGGTGCGCTTCGATGATTTCGATGTCGTAGCCTTCGTTTAATACGCGGCGACGGTGTCGAGAATGTGAATGTGAGATTCACGCCCACGCTGAAATTGGCGGCAAAGACGATGCCGATTTTCTCGGAGGCCGTCTGAATGGCGGCTTTGCCCGCGTCGTCAAAACCGGTGGTGCCGATAACGATGTTGGTGTTGTGGGCGGCGCATTTTTGCAGGTGGCGAGGTAGACTTGGGCGGGTGAAGTCGATGAGGACGTCGCTTCGGGCAATCACGGCTTCGGCATCGTCGGTGATGGCGATACCGGTGTTGAGGTCAGTAGCAGTAGCCTGCGTCGCGGCCGAGCGCGCTTGAGGCAAGATGTTCGAGAGCGCCGCTCAATATGGTAAGTCGGTGTTTTGCCCACGGTCTTTGATTAAGACGCGTTCATGCGGCCGTCTGCGCCGGCGATGGCGATTTTCAGGGATCCGCGCCGTTCGCTCCTTATTGTTGCGGCTGTTGTGCGGCGGCTTTGGAGCTGCTCGCGGGCGTAGTCGACGGCGTTGCTCTTCGGCTTTGACGAGGCGGTCGCTTTTCAAACCAGACGGTGAGGTTGCGCGTTTCGGCTTTGGCTGATGATGCCGTTGCGGCTGATTTCGCAGGTGTAACTCCAGCGGGTTTTTGGTGGAAGGCGGAGCGCAAGAGCGGCGTGCCCAACAGAAGCGTACTGGTCGCGGCTCTGCTGGGGCGCAGGGGAGGCGACGGCGTGCGTCGAGCCGGTTGCCCTGGATGACTTTCAGTCTTTGTAGGAGGGAAAATGGAAACCCGCCTCGGACGAGCAGGCGGTAAGGGGAGAGGAGCGTTGCGGCAAGCTGCTGTGAATTTGTTCACGGGTTAAACCTTTTCGAATAGGTGGGAGGGGCGGTATGATACAAACAAATTCTCATTTGAAAATTTTATCATTCTGCTAGTGGGCAAAAGCCGCTAAAAGTGCGTATTATAGCGGCAATTACGTCACTCAAAGGTATGAACGGTATGGAAAAGTCTATAGACAGCAATGTAGCCCAACCTCAGAGACAACGGCCTGAAAGTCACCGGCCCCGCTTGAAAATCCTCGATTTGTTCGAGAAACACCCCGACGACCATATGAGCGCGAAGACGTGTACCGCGTTTTGCTGAAAACGGCATTAAACGTCAGCGTTGCCACGATTTACCGTGTGCTGACCCAATCTGAGCAGGCTGCGCACTTGCGCCACCATTTCGAAAACGGGCAGGGCGGGTGTACGATTTTCAACACCGGCGGCCACTAGCATGACCACATCGTCTGTGTCAAATGTGGCTGCGTGCCGAGTTCCGCAGCGAGGAAATCGAAGAGTTGCAGGGATAGAATGGCCGAAGAACACGGCTACCGCATTGTCGATCACGCGCTATCATGTACGGCGTGCGGCAACTGCCAAAGCAGGAAAAACGCTGATTTGATTTCCGGCGCGGCGGCTCGCTGGATTTCGATGTGGTCGTCTGAAGCTACACAGGCATTCGGAACAATGGTTCGGATGCCTGTTTTGCTCTGTTCAGACGGCCCAAAACGTTTTAACGGGCGGCAGGGGTGGCCAGTAGCGGTTTATCGGCAGTAAGGCTGAAATCAGCCAGCGCGGCCTGCCAGTTTGCCGCTTCGATGCCGAAGGTGTTTTTGGATTTTGCGCAGTCCAGCCGCGAGTTGGCGGGCGGCGGCGGGGTGGGTAGTCGGCGGTGGCGATGGCTTTTGATCTCGGAGTTTCGGCATCAGGGCTCTCGCGCGGCGGCAGCCTGAGATTTGCTCGGCAAAGCCGTGCCAGGCTGGCGTAGGGCAGCCTGAAAAATGATAGACGCCGCAGTCGGCGGTAAAACTCGGGAGCTTGGCTGCGTTCGGCGATGGCAATCAGGGCGGCGGCGATGTCGGCGGCGGGTGGGGGCGCACTGTGTTGGTCGGGCAACGATGCTGAGGCTGTCGCGCTCGCGGCCGAGGCGGAGCATGGTTTTGACGAAGTTGCCGCCGTGCGCGCCGAACACCCAGGCGGTGCGCAGGATGATGTGGCGCGACAGGCCGGCGGCCTGTCTGTTCGCCTGCCAGCTTGCTTTTTGCCGTACACGCTTTGCGGGTTGACGGGATCGGTTTCGCGGTAGGGTGCCTCGGCCGTGCCGTCGAACACATCAATCGGTGGAAATGTGCAGTAGGACGGCCTTATGTGCGGCGGCGGCTTGGGCGAGATGGCGCACGGCGTCGCGGTTGACGGCGTAGGCGGTGTCGGCATCGCTTTCGGCTTTATCGACGGCGGTCTAGGCAGCGGCGTTGATAATGACGCGTCGGACGGAAACCGGCAACGGTGCGTTCAACGGCGGCGGAATCGGTGATGTCGAGTGCGGCGCGGTTGGCGGCAAGGACGGTGGCGCGGTTTTGAAGCTGCAAAACCAGTTCGCGGCCGACTATGGCGCGCCGGCGTAATCAGGATGTTCATAGGTTTGTCTCTTTCCGGGTTGGGGGTAGCAGCCTGAAAGTTGGATGTCAACAGAACCTCTACGGTTTATCGGGCTTTTTGGCATCCAGCAGGTCGTCCATTTTCCCTCGAAGTGGACGAGGGACAGATTGTATTCATGGTTGATTTTGCTGTATTTCTGCATGGCTTTTCCTTGGTCTGGGAAGGCCGGGTATTGATGCCCGACATTTAACTTTTAAGGCCGTCTGAAAAGCGTACTGCAATGCGGTAAACAAACTTTTCAGACGGCCTCAAAGGCGTTTTATTGCCCGCCGTCCAGCAGCCGCATCTGGTATTGGCCGTATTCGTTTTTGGCCATGGGGCGGGCGAGTTCTTCGAGCCGGTCGGCATCCAGCTGCCTTGCCGCCAGGCGATTTCTTCGAGGCAGGCGGCTTGGGTGGTTTTGCAGGTTTTGCACGGTCTGCACAAAGGCGGCGGCTTCGCAGGCTTTCGTGGGTGCCGGTGTCGAGCCAGGCGAAGCCGCGGGCCGAGCAGTCGCACGGAAAGGCTGCCGTCTTCGAGATACACTTTGGTTGATGGCGGTGATTTCGGAGCTCGCCGCGTGCGGAGGGTTTGACCTCGTTTGGCGAAGTCGATCACGCGGTTGTCGTAGAAATAAAGGCCGGTTACCGCCCAGTTCGGATTTGGGTTCGCCGGTCTTCGATGGAAAGGCTTTGAAGTTTTGGTCGAATTCGACGACGCCGAAGCGCTCGGGATCGCGCACTTGGTAGGCGAGCACGGTGGCGCCGTGGCTTTGTCGCGGCGGCTTGGCGCAGGGTTTGGGTGAAGGACTGGCCGTAGAAGATGTTGTCGCCGAGTACCAGGCAGACGCTGTCGCTGCCGATAAATTCTTCGCCGATGATAAAGGCTTGGGCGAGGCCGTCGGGACTGGGCCGTCTGGGCGTATGCGATGGCGGATGCCGGCGGCTGCCGTCGCCGAGCAGGCGGCGGAAGGCGGGGTTGTTCCCGTGGTGATGACGAGGATGTCGCGGATGCCGGCGAGCATGAGGCACGGACAGGGGTAGTAGATCGTCGGGTTTGTCGTACACGGGCAAGCTGTTTTGGAAACGCCGCGGGTGATGGGGTAAAGACGGGTGCTGGACCGCCGGCAAGGATGATGCCTTTCATGGGATTTTCCAGGGTGTAGGCGGGCCCATGGAGGCCGTCTGAAGGTGTTTGGAAACGGATACGGAGGGGATCGCATTTTACTGAGGCCGTCTGAAAGGGTTTTCAGACGGCCTCAGGAGTTCGGGCGACATCCATGCAAACCGTTTTTGTGCGTTCTATATGATTCGGTTTTGATTAGAGCCGCGACTGGGTTTCAACCCGCATCGCGTTTGGCGGCGCTGATGTTCTAGGATTTGGGTACACGAAGGCGGCGAGTTTAGTGGGGAAACCGGCATCGTTCAGGCTGCCGATTAGGCGAAGGTGTCGGGTTTGCCGCCGTCGTCGGCGGTGAGGGTTTCGCCTTGGTAGTATTGACAGGGCTTTGCCGCCGCGGATTTTGCCGCGGTGCAAAACGAGAATGTCGCCGTTTTCGTCTCGGCGAATGCGCCGGATAAGGCGCGGTTGATGCCGTCGGACGGGAATTGATTTCGGCGGCAAGCGAGACTTTTTTACCGGCGAACGGGTGCGCCCAAAGCCGAAGCGTTCCAGCATGCCGTCTTGCGTTTGCGCGTACCACAAATCCAACTCGGCGCGAGTAGGCGGCTTCGGTGTCAAAAACCGCGCGTTGACGGCAGCGATGGTGCAGGAGAGTGGCTGGGGCAGCTTTGCAGGGGCTTTGGGGGTGGAAACAGGCGCTTGGGCGTAGGAGTGGGCGGGGTCGGTAAGGATGGCGGGCATGGGTGTCCTTTGTTTGGGGATGGAAGGCAGCCTGAAGGTGGGGGCAGGCTGCTTTTGTAGCAAATCTGTGTTCCCCACCCCGTCGGGCAGTAACGTCAAATCCCGGTGATTACGCGCGCGCGTGCGGGTTGTTGTTCGCTTTGCTGTTCTGATTTCGTCTGCAAAGAGACCAGATAATCCCGCATCCTTGCGTTCAGAATACGCAGAAGTTTGCATACACGCGTTGATGGCGACTTTGAATGGTTTGCCTTGGCGCGCGAGCCTCGTAAAACGCTTTAATCTTCGGCTCAAAAGCGACTCGCCGTTAGTGCTGCCATATACAGCATATTGCGCACCGCCATTCTGCCGCCGATGCAGCCTGCTTTCTTGTCCGTATCGCCGCTTTGGTTCGGCGGCGGAACGACACCTGCCAGCATGGCGATGCGTTTGTGCGGTACGGTGCCCAACTCGGGCAGCATGGACAACAGGGTGGCATGGGTGGTGCTTTGCGCCTTGATTGCGGTTAGCACATCTTTTGCCGCTGAATGCGTCGGCGTTGTCGTATCGTTTGTCCGTTTCGGCGATGCTTGTCGAGATGGGCAATCAGGTCTTTAACGCTTTGCTGTTGGCTTCATGCGGATCTGTTCGAGACGGTTTTCCCGGCGGCACGGATGTCAACCAACCGGGCTGCGACGTTTGACCAGTGCTTCGAGTTTCTCTTCGGCTTCGCTGGGCGGAATGTAGAGCATAGTGGCGACCAGTCCTTTGATTTCCAACGCCTGTGCGTAGTCAGCAAGCATTTTGGCATCGAGATGGTCGGTTTTTGGCGAGAGAGAGCCGTTGGCGTGAATTTTTAGTGCAGCGAGGATTGGCAATCACCACTGAAACCTGCGCGATGTAGGGTTTTGGCGAGAGGATTTCCAAAACCGCCAGTGCTTTTCCATGACAACCAAACCGACGTTGTGTTTGTGCAGATAGTCAATGGTGTGGGTAAAGCCTTTGGGGTTGTTGGTTTCGGTTTTGGTTTTATCCTGCCGTGGATGCCGATGACGAAATGACGTCTGGCGATATCGATGCCTGCGTAGTTTTGGGTACTCATCAATGAACCTTCCGTATTCGGTTGTTGGTGGCACCTGTTCGGTTGTGCTGATGGGCGGCCAGCCGCTGTTTTTGATAGCGATGCGGGTGTAATCACTAGGTGCGTTCGAGGGCGACTGGCCTGTTTTGGTTGCTATGGCACGCTGATTTGAACATACTAAGGGTTTTTGGCGAGAGGGATTTCCAAACCAGCAGTGCTTTCCGACTGACAACTAAACCGACGTTGTGTTTGTGCAGATAGTCAATGGTGGGTAAAGCCTTTGGGGTTGTTGGTTTCGGTTTTGGTTTTATCCCTGCCGTGGATGCCGATGACGAAATGGCGTTTGGCGATATCGATGCCTGCGTAGTTTTGGGTACTCATCAATGAACCTTCCTTGTATTCGGTTGTTGGTGGCAACTGTTCGGTTGTGCTGATGGGTGGCCAGCCGCTCGTTTTTGCTACGATGCGGGTGTAATCCTAGGGTGCGTTCCGAGGCGACTGGCCTGTTTGGTTGCTATGGTACGCTGATTTGAACATACAAGGGATGTGTGCCGGTAGGCGCACGCGGTTAGAGAGGTTCAGTGTTCCGTATCGTTTTTAAGCTTCGCAACTTCGCTTTGTTGCGCAGGCTGTTTTTGTTTGGCGGATTGAACGGTGGGCTGAAAAGCCGGCATACACGGAGTGTTTGGCGACCGCGTGCGTGGCAGAGCCACACACCCTACGCAGGCGGTTTCAGACGACGTTTGAGGCCGTCTGAAAGGGTTGGTTTTGAACACGCGGTTATTCGCCAAAAATCCATATCGGCGGTTTCGGGTGTGCCGCCCCAGTCGGGCGGGAGCAGGCCGTGGCGGACGTAGCGGTGGAAGCTGAAAACGGCCAGTCGTGTACGTTGCGGCGCAGCGGTGTTTGACGGGATTGTAATGGATATAGTCGGCATAACGCTGTAAAATCGGCTTCGTTGCGAACGGTGTGTTCGTAAAAACGCCGTTGCCAAATACCGCGTTCGTTCCGCCGCTGTTTGCTGGCAGACAGGGTTTTCGGCACGAGGGAAAATGTGCGGAGAATTTGGTTTTTAATCAGCCGCCAGCGCAGGGAATAATCCGCATCATCGGGCGGCAGCGTCAAATGGTGTGAATATGGTTCGGCAGCACGCATACGGCGACGGTTTCAAAAGAGACATTGTTTTTGCACATCCATATAAGCCGCACGCGAAGCCGATATGTTCGACAAGCAGGCGTGATTTTGGGTCGGCGAGTTTGACGGTGAAAAAAGAATGTGCCGCCGGCAATGAAGTTTCTGCGATAACGCGCCATAGGATTTTTGTTTGTGGTTTGAGTGTTGGAGAAGGAATGGTTTGTTTTTAAAGGGTTTAACTTTGTTAAAGTTGACGCTTTCAGACGACATTGAGGCCGTCTGAAAGCGCTCAGCTTCAACGAAGTTAAAAGTTGAAAGCAGCGAACGGTCAATCATCACCCGCGTGCGTGCGTACCGCACACACCTACACGTTGATTTTGAAGTTCCGTGCAATTCACAGGTAGCAACTGTGTTCCCCCACCCCGTCGGGCAGGGTAACCAAACTCGGTGATTACGCGCACTGCGGTGCGGGTTGTTGTTCGCTTTGCTGTTCTGATTTCGTCTGCAAAGAGACCAGATAATCCCGCATCCTTGCGTTCAGAATACGCAGAAGTTTTGTGCATACACGCGTTGATGGCGACTTTGAATGGTTTGCCTTTGGCGCGCAGCCTCTCGTAAAACGCTTTAATCTTCGGCTCAAAGCGACTCGCCGTTAGTGCTGCCATATACAGCATATTGCGCACCGCCATTCTGCCGCCGATGCAGCCTGCTTTCTTGTCCGTATCGCCGCTTTGGTTCGGCGGCGGAACGACACCTGCCAGCATGGCGATGCGTTTGTGCGGTACGGTGCCCAACTCGGGCAGCATGGACAACAGGGTGGCACAGGTGGTGCTGTCCTATGCCTTTGATTGCGGTTAGCGCTCAGTCTTTGCCGCCGAATGCGTCGGCGTTGCTGTCGATGTCTTTGTCAGCTCGGCGATAAGCTTTGTCGAGATGGGCAATCAGGGTCTTTAACGCTTTGCTGTTGGCTTTCATGGATTTGTTCGAGACGGTTTTTCTCGGCGGCACGGATGTCAACCAACTGGCTGCGACGTTTGACCAGTGCTTCGAGTTTCTCTTCGGCTTCGCTGGGCGGAATGTAGAGCATATTGGCGACCAGTCCTTTGATTTCCAACGCCTGTGCGTAGTCAGCAAGCATTTTGGCATCGAGATGGTCGGTTTTGGCGAGAGAAAAGCCGTTGGCGTAATTTTTAGTGCAGCGAGGATTGGCAATCACCACTTGGAAACCTGCGCGATGTAGGGTTTTGGCGAGAGGGATTTCCAAACCGCCAGTGCTTTCCATGACAACCAAACCGACGTTGTGTTTGTGCAGATAGTCAATGGTGTGGGTAAAGCCTTTGGGGTTGTTGGTTTCGGTTTTGGTTTTATCCCTGCCGTGGATGCCGATGACGAAATGGCGTTTGGCGATATCGATGCCTGCGTAGTTTTGGGTACTCATCAATGAACCTTCCTTGTATTCGGTTGTTGGTGGCAACTGTTCGGTTGTGCTGATGGGTGGCCAGCCGCTCGTTTTTGCTACGATGCGGGTGTAATCCTAGGGTGCGTTCCGAGGCGACTGGCCTGTTTGGTTGCTATGGTACGCTGATTTGAACATACAAGAGTGTAGTGGCGTGCGCCACGCACGCGGGTTGGTTGGGTATGCGGGCTACGGCTGCTAATCTACTTCAGCCTCAGTTAATTTTTATAAAAGGTATATCCTCTATACCAATCCTTAGTATTTGAAAAATCGATATGTCGCAATAAATTAAGGGGCTGTCCTAGATAACTCAGGAGATTCCGTTTAAGTTAGAATTTTCCTTATGAGAAAAAGTCGTCTGAGTCAGTACAAACAAAACAAACTGATTGAGCTATTCGTAGCAGGCGTAACCGCCCGTACGGCTGCCGAATTGGCGAATGTCAACAAAAGCACGGCTGCGTATTACTTCCATCGCCTACGCCTGCTCATTTACCAAAACAGCAGCCATCTGGAAATGTTTGATGGCGAAGTGGAAGCGGACGAAAGCTACTTTGGCGGACACCACAAAGGCAAACGCGGTCGTGGCGCAGCAGGAAAAAACGCGGTATTCGGGCTGTTGAAGCGCAACGGCAAGGTTTACACCGTTGCCGTACCCAATACGCAGACGGCAACCCTGCTGCCGATTATTCGGGAGCAGGTTAAACCCGACAGCATTGTTTATACGGATTACCACAAGGGTTATGACGTATTGGATGTGAGCGAATTTAACCATTTCCGTATCAACCACCGCACACATTTTGCTGAAAAACAAAACCATATCAACGGAATCGAGAACTTTTGGAGTCAGGCAAAACGGCATTTGCGTAAATTTAACGGCATCCCGAAAGAGCATTTTGAGCTGTATTTGAAGGAGTGCGAATGGCGTTTTAACAACAGTGAAATAAAAGTTCAAATTTCCATTTTGAAACAATTGGTAATAGATAATTTATCCTAGTTATCTAGGACAGCCCCTAAATTAATTTCTTTTACAAAAAGATTCTGTATCAGTAGAGTTATCTAGAATAAATAAAAGTTGTGGAATACTGAGACGATTAAAACTAAGAAATAACTCATTAAAAATTAATTTGATGCTCATCTATTAAATATTTAACTTTAAAACGTATTTTTATTCAGAATGTTATTCATTTCTTCATCAAATTTTGGGGCATTTCAGTAAACTCAGCATTAATTATTGTTTTAAGAATATTTGATGAATACCGTTTGTTATGTAAGCTATCAAATTCAAATAAACTTAATGAAATTTTATCAATTTGTTTCAGAGAATTTGTATTATTTAATATACTGATACTATCTAGTTCATTTTTGATAAATGTATTTTTCTTAAAATGCACTCATGATTTAATGCCTGATTCAATGCAAGTAAATAAGATTTTGCATAGTCAAGTATAATTTGTTGGCTTTTCCTGATAATGAATCAATAGTTAATCTTTTTAATTTTTAATTCAATAAATATAATATTGGTTTCCGTTTCTATTACAAAAATCACACTCCCCATCTTTGGTATATATTGAGTTTCTGTAAAAGGTGGAATATCACAATTATATGAAAATGAATTTTTTAAAATTCATACCTTTTTCTTTTAGTTTTTACTTAAAAACCTTTCAACTAAAAATTCCTAAATGGGTATCTTTTAATCCACTTAATTCCTGACTTTTTCATACCAACCAATATTTGTAAATGTTTTCATCTTTGAGTTTAATGTTATTAAATTAGATGATACAGAATGTTTTAGCAAAGGATTTTTGAGTAAATCTTTCTTGGGTATATCAAGTCTTGGATGAATATAATTTTTATTTATATCAGAAACTGAAATAGAAGTAAGATTTGTATGTTCTTCAGTTAGATAAAAATAATTAGGTTGATTGGCAATGATTTTTCCCAAATAAAATCATAAATATGGTGTATTAGATCCAAGTTTGATATTCGAAATTTATCCTGACTGTAAATTATATCTGTATCCATGCCTTTTTATTAGTGTATATAATGTATTTGTAGGTAATTGAGGGATTTTTTTACTACTTGGTCAAATGAATATTTTTAATAAGGAATCCCAAATAGATTTAATATCCATAAATTCATCTTCCCATCCGGTACCAGATGGATTAGTTAAATTAAAGTAGTTTCTTAAAAATCAAAACAAGATTAGTAAATCTATCATGGCGCTTTTTAATAAATGTATCTTCTTTAGGAAAAGATAAGGGTATATCTTTAATATAAAGGTAAAAATAAATTTAATAAATAGTTATATGGGGTGTACCCATATACTTCATTTTCTTTTTACAATAGGTAGGCTGATTATAATCAAAATATAAATCGCTTACTAGGTGCATCAAATAAATCTCTTTATTTATATTGTCTAGTAGAAAAACAGCAATCCCATATAATTTAAATAATTGACTCTTTTTAATAAAATGAAAAATTTCTTTTTCGGAGTTTTTGATCTAATTTAATATAACCAGAATCAACTTCAAATTTTAGAATAGAAATCGTTGTCTCAAAAATCAATGGCACTTTTTTCAATTAAGAAATTATCTATATCAGAAAAATAGTATCCTTCTTTGAAAATTGCCAATTTATCTTTAACGCATTGTAATTTTTGATTTATCTGTAGTTAAAGTCTGAATTCAATATTCCATTATTAATTATTAGTTCTAAAAATTTATCCTATTTTTATATTTTTGATTTGGATATAAATACTCTGAAAGCCGAAAAAGTGCTTCAAAGTGAAAGTAATACTTCACTACGAGTGAAGTAATTTTCTTTGGTTGTAGAATAGTTGTAATCAAATTTCTTTCGTCTTCTCTTTGCGCATAAATTTGAATAAGTTTTTATAATCTTTAGAAATATCAGGAATTATCCATTCATCTTCATTAGAAAGCACATCAATTAAATTTTTCCATACAACTTTCCTTAATCATTACGAGGAGAAATTACTTCAACATTCCTTGTAGATATTTTCCCGTATAACTCCCTTTAACCTTTACCACCTCCTTCGGGGCTACCTTTAGCAATAATCCTCCCCACCATCGCCGCCTTCCGGCCCTAAGTCCACAATCCAATCCGCAGTTTTAATCACATCCAAATTATGCTCGATAATCACTATCGAGTTGCCTTTTGCCTTTCAGACGACCTATCACTTCCAGCAGCGAGGGCGATGTCGGCGAAGTGCAGGCCGAGTGGTGGGTTCGTCGAGGATGTAGAGCGTTCTGGCCGGTGTCGCGTTTGGAGAGTTCCAAGGCGAGTTTGACGCGCTGGGCTTCGCCGCCGGAGGGGTGGTGGCGGACTGGCCGAGCGGATGTAGCCGAGGCCGACATCCATCAGGGTTTGCAGTTTGCGCGATACGGTGGGGACGGCGTCGAAAAATTCGCGGGCTTTCTTCGACGGTCATGTCGAGGACTTGGCTGATGTTTTGCCTTTGTATTGGATTTCGAGGGTTTCGCGGTTGTAGCGTTTGCCGTGGCGAGACTTTCGCAGGGGACGTACACGTCGGGCAGGAAGTGCATTTCGACTTTAATCACGCCGTCGCCTTGGCAGGCTTCGCGGCGGCCGCCTTTGACGTTGAAGGAGAATCTGCCGACGTTGTAGCCGCGTTCGCGCGCGAGAGGGGACTCCGGCGAAGAGTTCGCGGATGGGGTGAACAGGCCGGTGTAGGTGGCGGGGTTGGAGCGCGGGTACGGCCGATGGGGGATTGGTCGACGTTGATGACTTTGTCGAGATGTTCGAGGCCGCGGATGTCGTCGTATGGGGCGGGTTCTTCTTGGGCGCGGTTGAGTTCGCGGGCGGTGATTTTTGGCGAGGGTGTCGTTAATCAGGGTGGATTTTGCCGCTGCCAGATACGCCGGTGATGCAGGTAATCAAACCGAGCGGCAGTTCGAGAGTTACGTTTTTGAGGTTGTTGCCGCGCGCGCCTTTGAGGACGAGCATTCTATCGGGATTGACGGGCGTGCGTTCAGAACGGCACGGCAATGGTTTTTGCCGCTGAGATATTGTCCGGTAACGGATTTTTCGCATTTAGCGACGTTTTCGGGCGTGTCGGCAATCAGTACGTTGCCGCCGTGTTCGCCCGCGCCGGGGCCCATATCGACGACGAAATCGGCTTCGCGGATGGCGTCTTCGTCGTGTTCGACCACAATCACGCTGTTACCCGTCAGCGCAGGCGTTTGAGGGTGGCGAGCAGGCGGTCGTTGTCGCTGGTGCAGGCCGATGGAGGTTCGTCTAATACGTACATCACGCCGGTCAGGCCGCTGCCGATTTCGGCTGGCGAGGCGGATGCGCTGGGCTTCGCCGCCGGAGGGTTTCGGCGGAACGGCTCAAGTTCAGGTAATCGGTCCGACGTTAATCAGGAAGCCGAGACCGCTCGGTGATTTCTTTGAGGATTTTTTCGGCGATTTGTTTTTTGTTGCCGTCCAAATCCAGCGTTTCAAAGAATTGGTGGGTTTTGGTCAGCGGCCAGGCGGAGACTTCGTGCAACGGTTCGCCGCTGACGTAAACGTAGCGGGCTTCTTTGCGCAAACGTGCGCCGCCGCAGCCGGGCGAGGCGCGGTGGTTTTGAGTATTCGCGCAGTTTTTCGCGCACGGTTTTCGCTGTCGGTTTCGCGGTAGCGGCGTTCAAGATTGGGGATGATGCCTTCGAAGGCGTGGCTGCGGTTGAAGGTGGTGCCGCGTTCGGACAGGTAAAGTGAAATCAATGACTTCTTTGCCCGAGCCGTGCAGCACGACTTTTTGACTTTTTCAGGCGCTTTCCCAAGCAGCCTGCACGTCGAAACTCGTAATGCCGTGCCAGCGACTGAATCATTTGGAAATAGAACTGGTTGCGCTTGTCCCAACCATCAATCGCACCCGTTGCCAGCGACAATTCGGGATGGGCGACTACTTTTTCGGGGTCGAAGAAGTGGTGTTGCCCAAGCCGTCGCAAAGTCGAGCAGGAACCCATCGGGTTGTTGAACGAAAAGAGGCGTGGCTCTAATTCGCGGGCAGGCTGTACGAACACACGGGGCAGGCGAAACGTGCGGAAAACCAATGTTCTTCGCCGCTGTCCATTTTCCATCGCCAGCGCGCGCTCGTTGTCGTGGCGCAAACGCGCGGTTTCAAAACTTTCCGCCAGCCGCTGTTTGATGTCCGCCTTCGCTTTTACGCGCGGTCGATGACCACGTCGATATTGTGTTTGATGTTTTCCAGCTTCGGCACTTCGTCCAACTGATAGACCTCGCCGTCCAGCCCGCACCCGCGCAAACCCCTGCGCCTGCAAGTCGGCAAAGAAATCGACAAACTCGCCCTTACGCTCGCGCACCGCCGGCGCCAGAATCATCACGCGCGTGTCTTCCGGCAGCTTCAACACGGCATCGACCATCTGCGATACGGTTTGGCTCGACAGCGGTAGCTTGTGTTCGGGGCAATACGGCGTTCCGACGCGGGCGTACAAAAGGCGCAGGTAATCGTGGATTTCCGCAACCGTGCCGACGGTGGAACGCGGGTTATGGCTGGTGGATTTCTGCTCGATGGAAATCGCGGGCGACAGGCCTTCGATCAAATCGACATCGGGCTTGTCCATCATCTGCAAAAACTGCCGTGCATGGGCGGACGGGCTCTCGACATAACGCCGCTGCCCTTCGGCACTGGCGGTGTCGACGCCAGCGACGACTGCCGCTGCCCGACAGCCCCGTGACCACCACCCAGCTTGTGGCGCGGAATGCTCCGATCGACGTTTTCAAATTGTGCGTGCGCGCGCCGCGCGATGCGGATGGGTGTCTCGTTGTCGTGATGGTTTTGCACATGTGGTGAGGCCGTCTGAAAGAGTGAAAAGAAACCGCGCATTCTAGCACTTTTTGTCTGCGCGTCTGGTTTGGCAAACGGAAAAAGAGCCGTCTGAAAGCGCGTTCCAACAAAGCGGAAACACGCGGGGCTGACGCTGTTCAGACGACCTTTTGTTCCTTCGGCGTGCTTATTCCGTCCGAAGGCGTGCGCTATGCTGCGAAGGCATAGCGCGAGGCACGTCCGGCCGCAACGTGTTCCGTGCGCTCCGTCTCATGCCACAGCGCGGGATCGATGTTGGGGAAAAACGCGTCGCCCGCCGCTTCCAGCGCGATTTCGGTGATGCGCAGATCTGGCCTAGCCGCCATCGCCTGCGCGTAAATCTCGCGCCGCCCATCACGATGGTTTCTTCTATCACCGGCACACAAAGCGAACGCGGCGGCAAAGGGAAGCTTGGCGGTTTTCCACGCCCTCGGCAGCAAAGAGTCCGCCTGCCGCGTGACAACGATATTGCGCCGCCGGGCAGCGGCTTTTTCGGCAGCGACTGCACGGTTTGCGCCCCATCACCACGGGCTTGCGCGTGTGAAGCTTTGAAAAAGGCGAGAGTCCTCGGGCAGATGCCGGGGCATTTTTGTTGTCCGCACCGATCACGCCGTTGGCGGGCGGGCGGCAATCGAGAATTGGTTTTCGGCGCATAGCGTTTTGTTCCGTAGTGGGTTTTCGGGCGGCCCGCCATTATACACCGCCGCCGCCAGACGCCGTTTTCAGACGGCGCTTTCGGGTATAATCCGCCCGTTTCGGCAGCGGTAACGTTTGCTGCCGCTATATATAAAGACGACGCCCGAGGCCGTCTGAAAAACGGAACCGATAAAATGAAACAGAAAAATCATCGAGCAAGCCCGCGCCAAAAGGGCGCACAAGTTACCGCATTGCGCGAACAGGTGCTGGACATCGTATTGGAACACGAAGGCGTCATCAAAAGCCTACTACGTCCTCTCGCAAATGCAGCAACACCAGCAAACCCCGGTCGCACCGCCCACCGCCTACCGCGCATTGGACTTTCTGGGCCGAACTGGGCGTACTGCACAAAATCGCGGCGGTAAACGGCTACGTCTTATGCAGCCACGCCCGCCACAACTGCTGCGAACACGGCCACGCCGAACACACCGGCAGCGGCCACAGCGCCTTTCATCCTCGTCTGCACCGAATGCGGCGCGGTGGACGAACAAATCCCTCAGCGGCAATGGGCGACCTCCAGCAGGCGGTCGCCGACACAGGCTTCTCGCTGACCGAAAAACACCTCGTACTGACAGGAATCTGCGCAAAATGCCGATAAAAAAACCAAAAGTCCATCTGATTTCAGGCTTTTTAGGCACAGGGCAAAACCACCGCGCTGAAAAAGCCTGATGGCGCAAAAAGACCCAAATGAAAAATGGGTGATATGGTCAACGAGTTCGGCGAAATCGGCATCGACGGCGCGGTATTGAGCGACGAAGGCATCCCGTGGCCGAAATCGCCGGCGGCTGCCTCTGCTGCGCCGCCGGGCCGCAAATGGGCAGCGCGTTGCGAAACTGCTGCGCAACGAACCCGACCGCATCATGATAGAAGCCAGCGGCCTGGCGCACGCCGCCAGCGTCATCGACGAACTCAAAAGCCGCGCCCCTTCGCCGACCAGCTCGAAATCGCCGCCGTCTTCACCGTGGTCGATCCGCGCCAATTCATCAACCCCGACTACGCCCAACAAGCCTTGTACAAAGACCAAATCGGCATCTGCGACATCTTGATCGCCAGCAAAACCGACCTCTGCACGCCCGAACAACTTGCCGCATTCCGCGACAAAGCGGCCAAACTGTTCCCGCCCGAAAGCCAAAGTGGTCGAAGTGCAGAAACGCACAGCTCGACATCCCATGGCTGGACATTCCCGTCATCGAAAAATCACGCTACCGCCTCAAAGCCCCTGCGCCGACAACACCATGGGCTTCCAATCGCAGGGGCTTCACCTTCCCAGCCGGACAGCGATTTCGACGGCGAACGGCTGACCAACTTCTTCAACGACCTGCCCGAAAGCTGACCGAAAGGCCTCGTCCGCGCCAAAGGCGTGTTCAAGTGCTCGGCACCTGGGTGTGGCTCAACTGGGTGGACGGAAAATGGGCGCCAACCAGGTCGCCTGGCGGCGCGACAGCCGCTTCGAGCTGATTGCCAAGTCTTTCGACGCCGATCTGATTGAAAAACGGCTGAACGACGCTTTGGAGAAATAAACACGGTAAAGGCCGTCTGAAAAACAGAAAACTGAATCCTTCGGCTTTCAGACGGCCTCAAAGCAGATGCCGAGAAAAAGGAGCATGGACGAACAACAGAACGGCACGCCCGAAGGTGCGCCGCCAAAGCCGAGATGATGCGGGCGCGAGCGGCGCTCAGCGAAGCGGAAACCCGTTTGATCGAGGCGCAAACCCGACTGGAAAAAGCCCGCGCCGACAGCCGCGCCATGATCGCCGCCACCGTCGGCGTGCTGCTGGCGATACTGTTCGGCCTGGGTTTTGTCTTGTTGATGGCGCGCGGCTGATGCCGCCGACCGCAAAACACCGCTTTTTTTCCGAAACGTCATTCCCGCGAAGGCGGAACGGCCTCAACGCCGTTTGCAGGCATTCTTTTAGTCAGGCCGTCTGAAACCCCAAAATCCGCTTTCAGACGGCCTTCCCCCTTTCCCCGTTTCATATAAGGAGCCCCATGTCCCAACAATACGTCTATTCCATGCCTGCGCGTGAGCAAAGTCGTGCCGCCGCAGAAAACCATCATCAAAAGACATCTCGCTGTCCTTCTTCCCCGGCGCGAAAATCGGTCTTTTTAAGGGCTGAACGGCGCGGGCAAGTCCACCGTGTTGCGCATTATGGCGGGTGTGGACACCGAATTTGAAAGGCGAAGCCGTGCCGATGGGCGGCATCAAAATCGGCTATCTGCCGCAAGAGCCCGAGCTTGACCCCGAAAAAACCGTGCGCGAAGAAGTGGAAAGCGGCTTGGGCGAAGTGGCCGCCGCGCAAAAACGCTTGGAAGAAGTGTATGCCGAATACGCTAACCCCGATGCCGATTTTTGACGCGCTGGCAGAAGAACAAGGCCGCGGAAGCCATCATCGCGGCGGGCAGCAGCACGGGCGGCGGCGCGGAACACGGTTGGAAATCGCCGCCGATGCGCTGCGCCTGCCCGAGTGGGATGCCAAAATCGGCGTGCTCTCGGGCGGCGAAAAACGCCGCGTCGCCCTGTGCAAACTCTTGCTTTCAAACCCGATATGCTGCGTTGGACGAGCCGACCAACCACTTAGACGCAGAATCCGTCGAATGGCTGGAACAATTTCTCGTGCGCTTCCCCGGCACCGTTGTCGCCGTCACCCGACCGCTATTTCTTGGACAACGCCGCCGAATGGATTTTTGGAACTTGACCGCGGCCACGGCATCCCGTGGAAGGCAACTACTCATCGTGGCTAGAACAAAAAGAAAAACGCTTGGAAAACGAAGCCAAATCCGAAGCTGCGCGCGTGAAAGCGATGAAGCGAGGGTGGAATGGGTGCGTCAAAACGCCAAAAGGCCATGACCGAAATCAAAGCCCGCCTGGCGCGTTTTGAAGAAATGTCCAACTACGAATACCAAAAACGCAACGAAACGCGGAAATCTTCATTCCCGTTGCCGAGCGTTTGGGTAACGAAAGTGATTAGTTGTCAACGTTTCCAAATCGTTTGGCGACAAAGTATTGATTGACGATTTGAGCTTCAAAGTGCCTGCGGGCGCGATTGTCGGCATCATCGGTCCGAACGGCGCGGGTAAATCGACGCTGTTTAAAAATGATTTCCGGGCAAAAAGCGGCCCGACGAGCGGCGAAGTCAAAGATTGGACAAACCGTCAAAATGTCGCTGATCGACCAAAGCCGCGACGAGCCTGCAAAACGACAAAACCGTGTTTGACAACATCGCCGAAGATGCGACATTGCAGGTCGGCGGTTTGAAATCCCCGCCCGCGCCTATTTGGGACGCTTCAATTTCAAAAGGCAGCGACCAAAAGCAAAATCGCCGAGCAACCTTTCCGGCGGCGAACGCGACCGTCTGCGCAGCGAAAACCTTGTTGAGCGGCGGCAATGTGCTGCTGCTGGACGAACCGTCCAACGACTTGGACGTGAAACCCTGCGCGCGCTGGAAGACGCGCTCTTGGAATTGCGAGGCAGCGTGATGGTCGGCATCTCGCGACCGCTGGTTCCTCGACCGCATCGCCGCATATCCTTGCCTGCGAAGGCGACTCCAAATGGGTGTTCTTCGACGGCAACTATCAGGAATACGAAGCCGATAAAAACGCCGCTTGGGCGAAGAGGGGCGCGAAGCCGAAGCGGATTCGCTACAAACCCGTAACGCGGTGATGGTGTGAAAAAGGCCGTCTGAAAGCTATTAACTTCGTTGCGGTTTCGCTTTCAGACGGCATCTGTTGTATGTGTAATGAGTAAATAAGGGAAAGTCTTATGGCAAAATTTCTGACCACTACAGCCGCCAGTTTTTACTTGGAAGAACTGATTAAAAATGCGCGGGAACGTTTGTTTCTCATCAGCCCGTATTGGAAGCTCAACGACCGTTTGAAAGAGCTTTTGGAAGATAAAAACCGGATGAAAATCGACATCCGGATTATCTATGGAAAAACGATTTGAACCCTTCCGAAATGAAATGGTTTAAATCGCTGGATTATATAACGCATCAGCTATTGCCCGAATCTTCACGCCAAATGCTACATCAGCGAGCAGTCATGCATCATTACCAGCCTGAATCTTTATGAGTTCAGCCAAGTAAACAATCACGAAATGGGGATTTTCTTATCCAAGGATGAAGACGGGCAAATTTATCGGGATGCCTATGAAGAAGCACAGAGAATTATCCGTATCAGCGAAGAAGTGAAGGTATCGTTGGATGCGGTGAACACCGAAGCAGAAAGCCATGAAGTTTCTCCTCAGGGGATATGGAAAACTGACTGCGGCCAAAGCTGGCCGAAAAATGGACATCAGTACGCAGAGTGGCAACCGAAGCTCTGTGATGCGGGACTTCAGCAGTGTTGAGGAAATATTATTCTTTGACCGAAGCGGGCAAACAGGCGGGAGGCGAAGTGAAGAAAGGGAAATTCGGCTATTTTATCGTGTGGGACGGTGCGTTAAGCTTGTAAATGCTATTGATGGCGTACGTTTGTGAAGGCAAAGGCCGTCTGAAAAGCTTTCACTTCATGAAGCCACGCTTTCAGACGGCCTTTGCCGTAATATCCGCCGCCCTTGTTTTCGGCCGCGATTGCCGCTAGAATGCCGCGCTTTGCTGCCCGAGCGGCATGCAGGGGTCTGTAGCTCAGGGTTAGAGCAGGGGACTCGTAATCCCGCGGTCGTGGGTTCGAGACCCACCGGACCCACCAACTCAAAAAGCCAGGTTTGCCGACTTGGCTTTTGTTTCACCCGTATTTATTCTTGAGGCCGTCTGAGCCGCCAATCCTGCCGCGAATCGGGCTCCCTCCCCTGCGCCTTAAAGCGCGGGGAGGCAGGGGAAACGAGGATGGCGGTTCGCCAGAACTGCATTTCGCCGATGTCCTGCCAAAGTTGCCGCAGCGGCGCAAACCCATCTAACGGGGACGCAGCAGGCTGATAAGTTTCAGACGGCCTCCAGCCGCGCAGCCCCGTTTCCGACTTTCCAACGATTCCGAAACCATGCTTCTTGCCACGCCGCCTTTTGCCCCTTCCGTTGTCCGCGCCCTCAACGCGCTGGGCATGCTGACGCGCGGAGTTTGCGGCGGACGGGGGCGGTGCAGGCTTTTGCTGCTCAAAGCGGCGGGCTGCACGGTGACGCGCAGCGTGCTGTGGCAACGGCTGGCGGCGGAATGCGCGGGCACGGACGCGCGCGCGTTGACGGGAGGACAAGGCCGCGCTGCTGGATGCGGTCAAACGCCATCCGCCCGTTGCCCTGCCCGCCTGCCGAAGCCGAGGGCGGAGCGCTTTATGCGGCTGGCGCTGCGGCGAGGCAGAAGCAGCTGCGGCGCTGGGGAAGTGCCGGTGGGTGCACTGGTGGTGCGCGGCGGCGAGGTGCTGGCGGCGGCGCACGGCCGCTGTCTGGCCGACTGCGATGTCGCGCGCGCGCGGAAATCGCGCGCTCTCGGCGGCGGGGCGGCGGCTCGGCAGTATGCGGCTGGACGGCTGCGACGTGTATGTGACGCTCGAGCCATGCGCGATGTGCGCCTCCGCCCTGTTGCAGGCGCGGGTGGCGCGGGTGGTGTTCGGTGCGGCCGAGTCCAAAAAGCGGCGCGGCGGGCGGCGATGTGCGATTGTTTGCCGACGGCCGTCTGAACAGCCATACGGCGGTGTTCGGCGGCATTCTGGCCGACGAAGACCGCGCCCTGCTGCGGGCTTTTTCCGCGAACGGCGGCAGAAGGAGCGGCGTTTGACCGTATAATCCGCCCGTTTAAAAAGGCCGTCTGAAAGGAATCATATGAAAACCGTTTTGCTGTTGCTGGCTGCATCTGCCGTTTTGTCCGCCTGCGCCGCGCCGTGGCAGGGTGTGGCGGGCGGCTCCCCGTCGTGTTCCGAGCGCTGGGCGGAATTGAGGTAACAAATACCGCGCGCGGGCGGCAGCGCTTACTGCGCGCAGCAGTTTCGCCCGTGATGCCCGTCGCCCTTCTGATCTTTCCCGTCATTAATCCGTTAAAAGAAAAGGTATCCCGCCATGAAACCCGCAACCGTCCTCGCCCTGATTTTCGCCGCCGCCGCGCTGTCGGCCTGTGCCAAAAAGCGGCAAAACCGCCGACGCGCGCCGCCGCCGTCGGCATGGCCAATCCCGCTTCCGTGTTCTGCGTCGAACGCGGCGGCAAACTCGAGCCGCGCAAGGACGCAGAGAACGGCGATACGCCATGTGCCACCTGCCCGACGGCAGCGTGGTGGAAGAGTGGGAATATTTCCGCAAACACTGCAAGTGGCACCCGCTGTCAAAAAGGCCGTCTGAAAGCCTGGTTTGGAGCTTTCAGGCGACCTTTCCTACCTCGGTATAATGCAGGCCGTCTGAAAAACAAAAACCTGCCGCCACACCATGCAAAGATCATTTCGACATTCCGCTGTTTCTCAAAAACCTGCCGCTTTTGCCCGGCGTGTACCGCTTTTTCGACAAAGCGGGCAACGTGTAGCCGTCGGCAAAGCCGTCAACCTCAAACGGCGCGTGTCTGTGCTTCCACGACCATTCCCCGCGCATCGCCCTGATGGTGAAAACAAATCCACCACATCGAAACCACCGTTACCCGCTCCAGCCGAAGCGCTGATTCTGGAAAACAATTTCATCAAAAAGCCCTGTCGCCCAAATACAATATCCTGTTTCGCGACGACAAAGCTACCCCTACCTCATGCTCGGCAGCCATACCTACCCCCGGATGGCCTACTATCGCGGCACGCTCAAAAAGCCCAACCAATACTTCGGCCCCTACCCCAACAGCAGTGCCGTGCGCGACAGCATTCAGGTTCTGCAAAAAGTGTTTATGCTCCGCACCTGCGAAGACAGCGTGTTCGCCAACCGCGACCGCCCCTGCCTGCTCTACCAAATCAAACGCTGCACTGCGCCCTGCGTCGGCTACATCAGCGAAGAAGACTACCGCGACAGCGTGCGCCAGGCCGCCGATTTTCTCAACGGCAAAACCGCCGAGCTCACGCACACCCTGCAACAGAAAATGCACGAAGCCGCCGAAAACCTCAATTTGAACAGGCCGCCCGTTACCGCGACCAAATCCAAGCCCTCGGCATCATGCAGAGCAGCCAGTTTATCGACAGCAAAGACCCCGACAACCCCAACGACATCGACCTGCTCGCGCTGGCCGTTTCAGACGGCCTCGTATGCGTACACTGGGTGAGCATACGCGCGGCGGGCGGACGTCGGCGACAAAAGTTCTTCCCCGACCTCAAAAACGACCCCCGACCCGCAGGGCCAAGACTACGCCGAAGCCTTCGTCGCCCAACACTACCTCGGCAAGCCAAGCCGACATCATCATCAGCGTTTCCCCATCCCCGCCGCCCTGCGCGAAGCATTGGACGGCGAACGGCAGCCATGATCGGTTTTGTCAACAAAACCATGAGCGAGCGCAAAGTGTGGCTCAACATGGCCGAACAAAACGCCCGCATCGCCGTCGAACAACGCCGCCTGCAACACCGGCCAGCAGCAGCGCATCGACGGAATTGGCCAAAATCCTCAACATGGATTCAGACGGCCTGGCCCGCCTCGAATGCTTCGACATCAGCCACACCCAAAGGCGAAGCCACCATCGCATCGTGCGTCGTGTACGACGAACACAACATCCAGCCCTCGCAATACCGCCGCTACAACATTACCACCGCCAAAGCAGGCGACGACTACGCCGCCATGCGCGAAGTGCTCACCCGCCGCTACGGCAAAATGCAACAGGCCGAAGCCGCAGGCGAAGCCGTCAAATAGACCGGACGTGGTACTCATCGACGGCGGCAAAGGCCAAATCGGCGTGGCCGTATCCGTATGGCGGGAACTCGGCCTCCACCATCCCCCTCGTCGGCATCGCCAAAGGCCCCGAGCGCAAAGCCGGCATGGAAGAACTCATCCTGCCTTTCACCGGCGAAACCTTCCGCCTGCCGCCGCAAAGCCCCGCCCTGCACCTCCTGCAAACCGTGCGCGACGAATCGCACCGCTTCGCCATCACCGGCCACCGCAAAAAACGCGACAAAGCCGCATCACCTCCTCGCTCGGCGAAATCCCGGCGTAAAGCGGCACGCCAGAGCCCTGCTCACCCGCTTCGGCGGCCTGCGCGGCATCGCCGCCGCCAGAAGACCTCGCACGGGTCGAAGGCATCAACAAAGCACTGGCCGAAAAGATTTACGAGCATCTGCATTAGCAGCCGTTGACATTTGGTGTTGCGGCGGCTTTTACGCCATAAAGCGGCATATGCAGTCGCCGCAGCGGCAGAGGCCGTCTGAAAGCTCCGTTGCGGGGTTTCAGACGGCCTCAAAGCTGGAACGCGCGCGGTTTCTACTGCGGCAGTTTACGGCCGTCCTGCGGCCAGGCGGCGGTTTCGTCGGTTTTGACGAAACCGTTGCCTCTCATACCGCCTTTGAGTGAGCGGTTGTGGCGCAGGGCGGTGTCGGCGGGGATTTTCAGTTTGACTTTGAACATCAGTTTGGCGCGTTCGTTTTCGGTTTCCACCGACTTGGGCGTGAACTGGGCTTCGGCGGCGATGAATGAGATTTTGGCGGGGAAGACGGCGTCGATGCGTCGAGGCGGATGCGCGCTTCGCCGCCGACTTTCAGACGGCTCATCGCGGCGACGGGCGGGAAGATGTTCATCGAGACGTCGGCGGGGTCGAGCAGGCTGGCGATTTTCGAGCCGGCGGCAGCGGGCGCTGCCGACTTCGGCGATTCTGTATTCCAGCCGTCCGTTTATCGGTGCGCGGATGTTCATGTCGTCGTTAGCCGAACCGGCGGCCTTCACAGCAGCGGCGGCCTGTTGCGCGGCGGCCTGTGCTTCGCTTTCGGCAGCACGGCTTTGGGCGACGGCGGCCTGTGCTTCGGCGCGGGCGGCTTCGGCGGCGACGGCGGCGACGCGTTCGTAATCGGCGCGGCGGCGCTCGGTTTCAGCAGAGACAGGTCCGTCGGCCTGCATTTTGCGCGCGTTGTCCCATTCATTTTGGCGACGCGCTGTGTTGGCGGGCGGCTTCGCTGTTGGCTTCGGCTTTGGTTACGGTGCGCAGGGTCTGTTCTTGGGCGGCGCGGGCGCGGCGGACGCTGCCTCTGACGCAGGCGTTCGGCAGCCAATGGCTTCTTCGAGGCGGCTGCTGCTGGTTTCAGAGGAGAGTTCGGCGAGGATGTCACCCGCTGATGTCGGCGCCTTCGTCAAAGGGCATGGCGCGGACGCGACCGGGATGAAGGGTGGCGACGTCGAGGCGGTTGAGTTCGAGTCGGCCGTTGGATTGAGGCGATGCTGCACAGGGGCAGGGGCGTCGCTCTGGCGGTGGTAATGAAAGATAGGCGCCTGCGGCGGGCGGCAACCAGGGCGGTCAGTAGGGGCGGTTTTTCACGGGATGCGTCCATGCACGGCAAAGGGAGCGCCGATAATATAACCGCCGCTGCAGCGGGCAAGGCCGTCTGAAGGCGGGATTGCCGTTTTTAACTCGTTGAGCTGTGCTTTCAGACGGCCTTTGCACGGCGTGGCGCGGGCTGGTAGAGTGTGCGGCGTTCGGGTGTGCCCGGAGAACACAAGAAAGGATAGCTTATGTTTGCATGCCGTTATGCAGTATGCGCCGTTTTGGCTGCGGCGCCCGCCGTGCAGGCGGCGGAAAACCATCCGCGCAGCAACAGGTGCGCCGCAATATCGAGATGTGTTGGGCATTGTGATACGTCTTTGGACGAGCGGCAGAGAATCCGCAGCGTGGAGCAGTATGCCGACCGCTTTTTGGATTACAGGCGGCTCTCGGCAATGGCCGTCGGCCAGCCGTGGCGGCGGTTGACGCACGGCAGAAGCAGGGAGGTTGTCCGTGCGTTTAAAGACATGCTGATCAGGATGTATGCGCGTTCGGCGATGATGGGCGCGCGCCGCTGTCGAGGTGAAGGTGCTGCCGAAAATAACGGGCGCGGCAGCAAAACCGACGTTTGTTCGAAAATCCGCACGCCCGAGGGCAAACGGTATGAGTGGCCTCCGGCTCTATCGCGGCGGGTATACAAACTCTACAATATCCAGGTGGACGGTGTGGGCATCGTCTGCCGTCTACCCGCAACCAGTTCGGCGAGCTGATCGCGCAAAAAGGCATCGACGGCATGATCGAAACGGTGAAAAACAAAGGCTTGAAACGGGCGGACTAGCCGCGTTTCCCAAAAGGCCGTCTGAAAACCGAAACCGGGTTTCAGACAGCCTCTTCTTGCCGGACGCATTGTTTGACCTGGATTAAGGGCGTTTGTGCCGTGCCGCTAGAATGGCAGTTTTGGCTAACAACAACGAGGAAAAACGCCATGAACTTTTTCGAGCTGGACGCCGGTTGGACACCGGCATCCGGACGGGTGGACGAGCAGCACAAAATCCTCGTGCGCTGCCTGAACGAACTTTACGAAAAGCCAGCAAAACAAAAGACACCGCCGCCGAAGGGCGGATTATCGGACGACCTGATACGCTACACCGTCGAACATTTTCACCGATGAAGAAAAGCTGATGGACGACGCGGGCTATCCCCTGAGCCGCCAGCACAAGACAGATACACCGCCGCTTCGTCGACAAAGTAGGCGAGAAATGCAGGCCGCCCAGCAACGGAGAAGACATCAGGCGGGCTGCTCGATCTGCTACAATCCTGGTTGTTCACCACATCAGCCACCACGACCGCGGCTTTATCATTGTGCAAAAATATCTCGTGCGGCAGCAGAAAGAGCAGGAGGAATTGGCTGCCGAGCGTGCCGTCAACGCGCCTTAACCGCGCCGCCACGCACGTACCGCGTTCTCCACCCTCGCCGACGACGCACCCGCGCCCGATAAGGCCGCCGCAGAAGAAGGGCAGGGGCGGCCGTGAAGACACCGACCTGTTTGCCAAAGCGCGCCAAAGCATTCAGAACCTGAAAATCTGGCGCTGAAAACCTGCATCGGATAAAATAAAGAGGCCGTCTGAAAACGGGAAAACCGGCTTTCAGACGGCCTCAGCCTCACGCTGTTGCTTTTCGGCCTACAGGCGGCGATATCGGCAACTTTGGCCGAATCCGTTTTGCGCGCGCCAAGGCCGCCCTTATAATACGCCGCTTTTTGCAGCGAAACAAAACAAGAAAAATCTACGGCGGTGCTGCGCCTTGCCGTAATACCCATACTGTCTGCGGCTTGCTGCCTTGTATCTTTCCATTTTGTTCACTATATTTCGCAGCCGGACAATGCCGAACGGACAATCGCTTCCCCCCGCATTGCCGGCTTACACGTCCACCTTTTCGAGTTCCGTTCCAGCCGGTATCGAGTTTTCTTTGGAGCATGTGAAAGTGACCACAGAATCCGCCGCACAGTCCTACCTGCAAATCAGGGGCTGGTCAAAAATTCGGTGAAAACTTCGCCGTCAAACTATCAACCTCGATATTCAACAACATGAAATCTTCGCCCTGCTCGGCGGCTCCGGCTCCGGCAAGTCGACGCTGCTGCGCATGCTGGCCGAGCAGCAAACGCCGTCGGAAGGCAGCATCATCCTCGACCGGCCCGGGACATCACCGCCCTCGCTCCCTGACGTCCCATCAATATGATGTTCCAAAAGCTACGCCCTGTTCCGCACGCGGCCGTAGGAACAGAACATCGCCTTCGGCCTGAAACTGGACAAAGTGCCGCCACCGAAATCCAAGAGCGCGTCGACGAAATGCTGCGTCTCGTGCAGATGACGAAAATACGCCAGCGCAAGCCGCACCAGCTCTCCGGCGGCCAGCAGCAGCGCGTCGCCCTGGCGCGTTCGCTGGCCAAACGGCCGAAAGCTTTTGCTGCTGGACGACCGCGAGGCGCGCTCGACAAAAAGCGCGCCAGCAAACCCATCGAACTGGTGAATACGCTGGAAAAAGTGGGCGTTACCCTGCATCGCGGTGACGCACGACCGGGAAAGAAGCAATGACCATGGCCACCCGCGTGGCGATTATGTCCGACGGCGAACTGCAGCAGGGTTGACCGCAGCAATATCTACGACTACCCCAACAGCGCTTCACCGCCGAATTCATCAGCGAAACCAATATCTTCGAGGGCAAAGTGGCGCACAAAGACGACGAGCACGCCCTGATCGACTCCCGAAGCTTGCCGAACAGGTCTACACCGACCAGAAATTCGAGGGCGAAACAGGGCAGACCATCTGGGTGAGCATCCGCCCAGACATCGTACCTACAAGGAAAACCGGCGCACCGCGACACGCACAACTGGGCGAAGGGCACGGTGAAAGACATCGCCTACCTCGGCAGCTACGCCATCTACCACGTGCAGACCGACAGCGGCCGCATCGTCAAAAGCCAGGTGCCCGCGCCTTATTGGTATGTGCGCAACCTCACGCCGCCGACCTGGGGCGACGGGTGTATCTCGACTGGCGGAAAAACCAGCCACCTTTGACCCGCTAGAGCCGTCTGAAATGTCCGTCAATATCAAACACCGCCTGACGCCCCGGGGCAAATTCGTCATCAGCATGCCTATGTTTGGCTGCTGCTGCTGTTTCTCGTGCCCTTCTTTGTTGTCCTGAAAATCAGCTTTTGCCGAGCGGGACGTCAAGTTCCGCCCTATACCGACCTGTTTGTCACCGACCCCGAAACCGGCAAACAAGCCCTGCACATCGTCACGCAGAATTACAAGGAAATCTTCCAAAACTTCGGCGGCACGCTGTCGCAGATGTTCGGCCTCTCGTCCGCCGACGGCAACAGCAATATGTACGCGCACTTATTGGTCGTCGGTGAAAACCGCCTGTCTCACCACGCTGATCTGCCTGCTTGTCGGCTTCGATGGCCTCACGCCATTTCGCGCACTCAAACGGCGCTACCGCAACGGCCTGCTTCTGGCCGTCATGCTGCCGTTTTGGACGTCTTTCCTGCTGCGTCTACGCCTGGATGGGGCTGCTCGAAACCAGCGGCATCATCGCCACCTGCTGATGAAACTCACGGCATCATCAGCGAACCGCTCGATATGTTTTACAACGCCTTCTCGCTGCAACTGGTGATGGGTAGCCGCCTATCTGCCCTTTATGATCTGCCGCTCTAGCAGCTTATCAAACTCGACCACCGCCGCTGCTCGAAGCCGCCTTCCGACTTGGGCGCCGGGCCGGTGAAAGCGTTTTCTCGATTACCCTGCGCTGTCAGCGGGCATTATCGCCAGTTCGATGCTGGTGGTTTCGTACCTGCCGTCCGGCGTTCGTCATTTCGATCTGGTCGGCGGTTCGGACAACGCTGATGATAGGAAAAGTGCTGTGGATGCCTTCTTCGAGCAGAACAACGGCGCGCTGGCTTCCGCGCTGGCCGTCGTTAGTGGTGCTGCTGGTCTTCACCATACGCTCTACCACCGCTAGAAAACCCGCCAGGCTGGAAGGAGCGGCAAAAATGGCTAAACGGCAAAACACCTCTTGGTTTCTGCGCGCCATGCTCTTCCTCGGCCTGGCCTTCCTCACATCCCGCTGATTGTGTTGGTGGTAGTATTCCTTCAACGGGATCAAAGCTGAGTCACCATTTGGGCGGCTTCTCCACCAAATGTGCATGCTCAAACGCTACTGGACAACGACCAAATCCTCGAAGCCGCCTGGCTGTCGCTGCGCATCGCCGTCGCCTCCTCGCTGGCCGCCGTCGTCCTCGGCACGCTGGCGGGCTACGCACTCGCCCGCATCAAACGCTTTCGCGGCAGCACCCTGTTTGCCGGTATGGTGTCCGCGCCGGTGATGCCCGACGTCATCACCGACCTGTCATCGCTGCGCTTATCAGCAAGTGCAGGGGCATGATTCAGGAAGTCTTCGGCCGCCAAGACTGGCTGGGCAACGGCTTGCTTCACATCTTCCTCAGCCACACCACCCTGTGTATGGCCTACATCGCTGTCATCCGCCCGCCTGGGCGAACTCGACCAGTCGCTGGAAGAAGCCGCGATGGACTTCGGGCTGCGGCGCTAATCTTCTTCGTCATCACCCCTGCCGCTGATCGCCCCCGCCATCGCCTCGGGCTTTTTGCTCAGCATCACCCTGTCGTCGATGATTTGGTGATTACACTCCTTCTGTCCGGCCCCGCGGCTCGTCCACCCTGCCGCAGGTCATCTTCTCGCGCATCAAACTCGGCCTCGACCCGCAGATGAACGTTTTGGCCACCATCATCATCGGCGTTGTCGGCACACTCGTTATCGTCCTCAACTGGTACATGATGCGCCGCCACCCGCCGCGAACGCGAAGCCGCCAAACTGAGAGGCAGGAAAAACTGGCACTCGAACAGGCCATCACCCTACTCTTGGCGGCACGCCGCCGCAAAGCAACACGAGGCCGTCTGAGCGCGATAGAGGACTCTAGACGGCTTTCTAACAGGTCCGCGCTGGCGCCGATTATCCTGTGTCGATTCGCCTGTACCAGCAAGCAAAGGCCGTCTGAAACCCCGTCCCCCATCTTTCAGACGGCTGCCCGCCACTCGGAGCAAAAGCGCGGATATGCTATCTTCCGCCCCTTCCCGGCGACAAGGGCGATAGGCATGAGCGGCAAAACCAGACCGAAAATCAGCTGACTACCTCAAAGAACTCAAACACCTGCACGGCGAACTCGTCGCCTGCAACGCTGGGTGCAGCAGAGGACTCAAAGTCTGCATCCTCTTCGAAGGCCGCGACGGCGCGTGAGCAAAGGCGGCGCCATCAAAGCCCTCACCAGGCGCGTCAGCCCCGCATCTTCCGCACCGTCGCCCTGCCCACCCCCACCAGGGCGCGAAAAGTAGCCAATTGCAACGCTACGTCCCCCATCTGCGCGCGCCGGCAAGTCGTCATCTTCGACCGCAGGCTGGTACAACAGGGCGGGTGTCCGAACGAAAGTAATGGGTTTTTGCAGCGAAGACATGACTGCGCCAGTTCCTCGCCATCATGCCCTTCTTTGAAAAAGCCCTCACCGACAGCAGCATCATCCTCCTCAAATATTGGCTGGAAATCGATATGAGCCGACAGGGCGCCGTCTGAAAAACCCGCATCGCCGACCCGCGCAAAATCTGGAAACTCTCACCGATGGACATCAGATCCTACCGCCGCTGGTACGACTACTCGCAGGCGCGCGACGATATGCTCGCCGCCGACGACTTCCCTGGGCGCCGTGGTTCGTCGCCGACAACGACAAACGCACCGCCCGCCTCAACATCAGCCGCCACCCTCCGCGCGATCCCGTACAGCCCTGCCCGCGACGTCTCCTTCCCCGCGCGACAAAGCGGGCGGCTACCGCGAACCGCGCAACTGCAGCTGCTGGTCGACGACTACTACGGCGACAGGCTGCGCGCGACGCCGTACGAGGAAGACGAAGAGGCCGTCTGAAACTCGGTTTGCGCAGTTTGGAGCAAAGGGAAAAAGAAATGGCGTGGCAGCGCAAACAGCTTGCCGTCCGCATAAGTTTGCCACCGTTTACCGCAAGAGTGGCGAAACGCAGAAACGGCGGTATGCCTATTGGTCGTATACCGGCACCAAATGCGGCCCTAAACTTTGCGATTGAATTGGAAATATTATATATTGCAATATTTGTGCTGATGATAATAGGTTCATCAATTTTATAAATAAAGTTTATTGATTAAATGTTTGCTTGTTTACGACCCAATAAATGACAAATCGCGAGCTTTGTTGTACCGATGGAGCAAATTCAAGAGAGGACATTCGTATATCAATTAACTACCAATAACATGCAAGAAAAGAACAGAAACTTTGCAAATATTGCAAAGTCTAATAGCACATATTGGTTTACAAAAGATCAAGAAAGCGGGGTCAAAGTATTTGTGGTGTTGTTTCTTGCACTAATATTCTGATAATATTAGACTCTTATTGAAATTGAAACGACGCGCAAAGAGTTCAATAAAGGGTATGAAATAGGCAGATGAACGTTTTAATACTAAGCCAAATCGACTGTTAAACAGTTATTTTATTCCGTCAACGAGATAAGACAAAGAATATTTTACTTCCATGGGGCTAATCCGATTCTGCTTTCCGGCGACAAGTGAAGCGCAGTCATTCATCGCAACTGTGTCATTTTGTGATGCGTGATCCAGTAGGCTTGGCCTACATGGGTGGGGTATATCGCTCCGCGACGCGCTGATCTCAGACACAGATGGCTTGAAAAAGCAAAAAGCCGTCTGAAACAGCATGAAGATTTCAGATGGCCTCCAAATCTTAGAGATCGCGTGGTAGCCGCGCCACACACACGTGTATTCAAATCAGCGTACCATAGCAACCAAACAGGCCAGTCGCCTCGGAACGCACCCTAGGATTACACCCGCATCGTAGCAAGAAACGAGCGGCTGGCGCATCGGCACAACCGAACAGTTGCCACCAACAGCGAATACGGAAGGTTCATTGATGAGGTACCCCAAAACTACGCGAGGCATCGATATCGCCAAACGCCATTTCGTCATCGGCATCCACGGCAGGATAAAACCAAAACCAGAAACCAACCAAAACTTTACCCACACCGTGACTATCTGCACAAGCACAACGTCGGTTTGGTTGTCATCGGAAAGCACTGGCGGTTTGAAATCCCTCTCGCCAAAACCCTACATCGCGCAGGTTTCCAAGTGGTGATTGCCAATCTCGCTGCTAAAAATTACGCCAGCGGCTTTTCTCGTCAAAAACCGACCATCTCGATGCCAAAATGCTTGCTGACTACGCACAGGCGTTGGAAATCAAAGGACTGGTCGCCAATATCTGACATTCCACCAGCGAAGCCGAAGGAAAACTCGAAGCACTGGTCAAACGCCGCAGCCAGTTGGTTTGACATCCGTGCCGCCGAGAAAAACCGTCTCGAACAAATTCGCGAAAGCCAACAGCAAAGCGTTAAAGACCTGATTGCCCATCTCGACAAGACTTATCGCCGGGGACGGACAGAGACATCGACAGCAACGCCGACGCATTTCGGCGGCAAAGGCCAAGTGCTAACCGCAATCAAAGGCATAGGCAGCACCAGCACCACCCTGCTATCCATGCTGCCCGAGTTGGGCACCGTACCACCACAAACGCATCGCCATGCTGGCAGGTGTCGTTCCGCCGCCGAACCAAAGCGGCGACACGGATAAGAAAACAGGCTGCATCGGCGGCAGAATGGCGGTGCGCAATATGCTGTATATGGCAGCACTAACGGCGAGCCGCTTTGGGCCGAAAGATTAAAGCGTTTTACGAGAGGCTGCGCGCCAAAGGCAAACCATTCAAAGTCGCCATCAACGCGTGTATGCACAAACTTCTGCGTATTCTGAACGCAAGGATGCGGGATTATCTGGCCTCTTTGCAGACAAAATCAGAACGGCAAAGCGAACAGCAAAGCGAACAACAACCCGCACCGCAATGCGCGTAATCACCGAGTTTGGTTGCCCTGCCCGACGGGGTGGGGGAACACAGTTGCTACAGCATACGGGCTACGCTTGCTTTTGAGCTTTCAGACGGCCTTTGGCTGCACTGAAAGCTTAGTTTCGAGACGGCCTGAAAAGCGGCTACCCGTTTCATTGGCCATGATTCTGTTGTCCAAACGCGTTCAAATTCTTCGGCGAAACCGTGTTGCGCGGCGTAGGTTTGCAGTTGTTGCAGCCAAGTTTTCGGGGCGATGTCGGCGGCGGCGCGGGTGGTGTGCAGCAGGTAGGGGCGGGTATCGAAAGCTTGGACGATGTGTTGGCTGACGGCGTTTAAGGCTTGGGGATTGTGGTCGGTTTGCTGGGCGATCGTATTGCGACAGGGCGGCGGCTTTTGCGGTTTCGTGTTCGGCGGCGGTTTGCGGGCTGTGTCGGGCGGTGGTGGCTTGGATGGTAATCAGTGGTGGTAGTTGTCCTTCGGCAAGCGCGGCGGCGAGGCGCAGGTGTCCGTCTAAAAATCAGCTGGTGGTTGGATAGGGCGGGGAGTTCGTACGCCAAGACGGGCGGCAGTTGGTTTTGCCGTGCGCGTTTGCGCCAGTATTTGAGACGACCGTCTTCGGCGTGGTGGGTTTTCAGGGTGATGAAGCGTTCGGCTTGGGTGTAGAAATTGTTGTCCAATGCGTCAGAAACGGCTGCCTGAAAACAGCCATTGGGCGTAGTTTTTGTCGGTTTCAGGCTGCCCCACGGCGGTGTCGTGCCAGCATTCTCCCCATCGCGGCGGCGGGGTTTGGGCGGGGCGGTAGTCGAAGTGCCATTCGCCGCTGCCGAGCAGCCCTGCGTTGTGGGCGGCGAGTTGCTCGATGAAATATTTGTTCCACAACAGGCCTTGTTCGGCAGCGGGTTGGCGGGCGATGTGTTCGTTTACGCGGCTGCCGATGTGCCCGACAGGGCTGGTATGCGCTGCCAGCGTTCGGCGTAGCTGCGGACGGAGTAAGTGTCGTATAAATCGTGGCTGAAGAACGACCAGAACACGGGTTCATCGTGGCAAGTCAGGCTGAGGCTGATGCCGTCGGGCGTGTGGAGTTTCAGGTAGCCTTGCGTTTGACGGTCGATATGCAGGGGCGAGGCTGCTGGGTGAGGCGGGATTCGGGTCAGGTTGCCGCTGTATTGTTCCAGCGCGGTGTTGAGCGATTGGTAGTGCTGGGGTGTCCTTTGTGCAGGCTGCTTTTTGGCTTTAACTTTGTGGAAACTCCGTTTTCTTGGTGGAAACAGGTGTTCATTTACTAAGCCTCTGCTTTCAGACGGCCTGATATGGTCAGCGGATGTGTGGGAATCACTATCCGTTGATGTGAAGCCGTTTTTAGGATGCAGGCTACTTCGGATGAAACACGCGATACGCGCCACGCAGGGGTGAACAACAGCAACGCGCCGATGAACAGCAGCCCGATGGTCAATGCAATCGGCTCGTCTATGTTGCGCCACCAGCCGATGCCCGCCCATGCAAAAGGCGGCGGCAAGCGGCGAGATACCAGCAACACAACACGGTGTATTTCCACCACTGCGGCGTTTCGTCCGGCACGGTTTCGCCTTCGGCCAGCGCGTTCTGCCAGTCGTCGAAGCGGCGGTGGAACCACATCAGCGGCAGGGCGAACAGCGGCACGGCGATGAGCGCGTCCAGCAGGGCGGCTTTGCGTTCGCGGTTGAATCGGGCGGCTTGGTCGGCATAACGGTAGATTGGGCACGCCGTCCACTTGCATTTCATACAGGCGCGAGCCGCTGTATTTCACTACGGCCGTTTTGCCCGCGTGGGCGTAGGCGAGTTCGCAAGCGTCGTGCAGGTCGGCGGCGCAGCTCAAATGCAGGGTTTCACCGCCGTTGGGGAAGGGGAGGTAGCTGGTATCGCTCACATGGCGGCAGGGGCGGCCGAGCAGGAATTGGACAAACTCGTTTTGGGATACGGCATCCTGCCTGGCATAACATTCGGTTCTTGCGTTATACGGTTTGGCGGGCACGATGCCGCGTGCTTCGCGCAATTCGCCGTATGAGGCCGCCGTGCCACCGTAAAAGGCGACAACCGCACCCATTACGGCAATCATCAAATAAAGCCATTGCAGCGAAGAGATGCCGCTTTTGCCGGCGGGGAATCGGTCGTAAAGCCGTTTTTCGCCGCGTGCCAGCGCGCGGATGCGCAGATACAGCACCAGCGCGGTGGCCAGCAGTATGCCCCATAGCACGCCGTTTACGGGCAGAAACCAGCCGATACCGAATGCGGCAACGATGTAGAAGAACATGGCGCGGTAGAGCGCGTGCGGGGTTTGGGGGACGGGCAACATGGTTTCGTCTTGCTATAGTCGATTAAAATTGCAATGATACGGCGTTGGCTCGCCTTGACGTACTACCTGTACGCCTTACGGCTCTGCCGCCTTGTCTCATTTTTATTTTAATCGACTATATATATGGTATGCGCGGATGAATGTGTACAGCAAAAGCGTAGCCTACATGGGTAGGGTGTTTCGCCACGCCGCACGGTTAAAGACGGCGAAACCCTTGTTTTTCCCCCTTTCGGACGCCTTTCTTCACAAAGGCCGTCTGATCCCATCTCCAGACAGCCTTATTATCAGCAAACCATTGCCGACATCGAACGCAGCAATCTGCGTCGGAAATTTAAAAGCCACGCAAGCGTAGCCCGCATAACGCAGTATGCCGACCCGCGACGCGCTCGTTTTCAAGCCGAAAGGCCGTCTGAAACCTGTTCGGGCGGCCTCCCCGCTATCCGAAAAGGAAACCCGCCATGCCACGTTGAAGCCGACCGTTTGCCGCCGCGCTCTGCGCCGCCCTTCTGCTTTATGCTTGCCGCAACCTCGATATTGCCGCCGACAGCGGCATCCGTCTGCCCAGAGCATTTCAGCCAAAAAACCAAAGCCGCGCACGCGGCGCCGGCATTGCCGTTTTGGTGGCGGCGGTGGCGCGATCGTGCTCGACAGCCTGATGAGAGCGTGCGCTGGCGCAGAATTTCGACATCAGAATCGCGCAAAGCCGCCTGAACGAAGCACGCGCCGTCGCCAACTGGCTCGGGCGACCTCGACGACGGCCGGTGCGGCGGCGCTGGCGGCTTTGGGGCGCGGCAGCGCCTAACCCGCTTGACGAAAACCTGCGGCAGAACCTGTCGCATCTGCCACAGGCGGGCGCTCTGGCCGAGACGGATTTTCGCGCGCGGCAAAATGGCGAGCGCGGGCTTTGCCGCCTCGTGGGGAGCCCGACATCTTCGGGCAAAAACGCAGCGACGCCGACGCCGCCCGCTACGCCGCCCTCGGGCGGCAGGAAGACCAGATACGGCGCGCGGCTGCTGACCGCCGCCATGACACTGCCGACCGTATGTTCAAGCCCGTGCCGCTCAAGGCCGTCTAGAAAACTGCCGCCGACGGCGTTGCCGTGCTGGAAAAATGCTACCTACCTGCAAGGCCGCTTCAAAGCAGGGCGTCACCGACGCCGAAGTTGCCCAAGCCCGATCCGCCCCTTGCCTCGGCGCAGGCTAAACAAAGCACCATCGCCGCAGAATACGCCGCCCAAGTGCGCGCCATCGCCGTGCTCACCGGACAAGTGCCGCAGGATTTCGTCCTGCCCGACAGCAGCACCGACGCGCTGGCCAAGCAGCCCGACGCCCCGTCCGGCCAAACGCCGCAAAGGGCTGCTCGAACGTCGCTTGCGCGCCGCCGCTGCCGAGATACGCGCCTACGCGGCAAAACTTGCCTCCACCAAAAAGCCGACCTGCTGCCGCGTTTCTCCATCCGCTTCCTCGGCCAGCGGCCGCATCGAGGCCTTGACAGCAGCGACCTGAAAGGCTGGAACAGCCTGGTTTCCGTCGGCATACAGCTGCCGCTGTTCACCAACGGCCGCATCAGCGCCAACATACAGGCCGCCGACGCCCGCCTACAAACCGCCCTTTTGCGCTACGACCAAACCCTCCTCACCGCTCTGGGCGAAGTCGACACCGCCTATCAGGGGACAATCCGCCCCTGGCGCGGCAAAACGCCCTGCTCGCCGACGCCGCGCGGCGGTCTGCCCAACAGGCCGCCGGCAGCGACAACTGACCCGCCGGCAGCGTCACCCTCGACAGCGCCCTGAAAGCCGAACTGGCCGCGCAGGAAGCGCGCGAAAACCCTGATCCGCTCTCGCAGCTGGCACGCGCACAAGCCGCCCTCGGCGCTTTACAAGCCTCGGCGGCGGCTGGTCGGGTGGGAGCAGAACGCCGATACGGAACGGGGCGCTTTTCTTTGCGACCGTCTAAAAACTTCAGACGGTCTTTTATCGTTTTATCGTCGAACAACCTTTGCGGTTTTGGAAATAATGTCTGTCTGTACGGATTGGCGTAGCAGTGCAGGGTAAGGGTTTGGCGTGGAGGCCGTCTGAAAGCCCGTTGGCCCGGAGATGCAAAAAGGCCGTCTGAATGTTTTCAGACGGCACGCTCATCGTTTTTCGAACGGCCTTTGTGGTTCGGAAACGGTATCTTTCTTCGCGGATTGAGTGTAGCAGTGCAGGGCAAGGGTTTGGCATGAGGCCGTCAGAATCTTCAGACGGCCTCTTTTGCTGTTTTCATGAACGGCCTTGGGCGGCGTCTCCAACCGCGTTCGGCGTTTTTCAACACCCGTTGCCGCCGCGTTTCGCTCAATACCATGCCCGCGCTGACGGACATTCGTGCTTTCCACTGTGCGCGAACATCGGTATCGATACCAGCATATCGCGGTGTTCGCGCGTGAGGGCGGCGCGCCTTCGCCCTCGTTGCCCATCACCACGCAATGCTGTCGGGCAGGTCGGCATGGTACAAAATCGGCTACGCCGCCCATATCCGTGCCAACTATCCAGATGCCGTATTCTTTCAACTCGCGCAGGGTACGGGCGAGGTTGGTGACGATGATGTAGGGTGCAGTTTCGGCGCGCCGCGAACGCTTTGCTCACGGTGGCGTTCAGCCCCGCGCTTTTGTCTTTCGGCGCGATGACCGCGTGCACGCCCATTGCGTCGGCGGTGCGCAGGCACGCGCCGAGGTTGTGCGGGTCGGTGATGCCGTCGAGGATGAGCAAGCGGCGGCTCGCAGTTTTCAACACGTCTTCAAGGTGGACATGGTTTTCGAGGCATTGATAAAACCGGCTACGCCCTGATGGCGCGCGCCTTTGGCGATGGCATCCAGCCGCGCGGCATCGGCAAAATGCGCGCACGTTTTCGGCGGCGGCTTTTCCAACACTTCGCGCGTGCGGGCATCGTTTTTGCCCTCTTGGATGTAGAGTTCGGTAAGGGATTTGGGGTTTTGCCACAGGCGGGCGTTAACGGCGTGAAAGCCGTAGATGAGTCTTTGGTTGGACATGACGGGTTTTCGGCGGAATGAGGAAACGGCGGATTATACAGGCGGGTTGAAGCGGGGCTTCAACGAAGTTAAAAGCGGGTTTGTCTTTATCATTCCGTTGAAGCTTTGCTTTTTAGAAACGTCATTTCCGAGAATGGATACCGGCGGGAATGATCTCTGCCGCTGCGACAGGGGTTGCCCCGGTAACCATGAGTTGAAATGTGCGCTTAAGCAAAGGCCGTCGTGAAAGCATATCTCATGAGTTTTCAGACGGCCTTTGGGAAGATAACCGGTATGGCATGGAACGTGTGCACCACTGGGACGCCTCCCCTGTATACGCTCATACTGTGCCCGATGGTTTTGACAATAGGTATGTAAGCGGTGTCTGATGGGTTTTGGACGCTCTTTAAGTTTAGAAGAAAATAAACATTTTTATTTGTTTAAATTAAAAATATTTGCATAAATTATCTCAAACGGTGATAATTCTCAAAATTCTAATTTTAGAAATAATACTATTGGGCATGATTGGCTATATTAAGAATTTTTGTGGCAGCAGCCGCTTCTGGTTTCCATCCGCCTTTGCCGACAAATACCTTTGGATTTGGAAGAATTACTTACCAACAAAGGAAAAATCAAGTTGGAGGGCATCCGTCAGCTACGCCAATACTGAAAACAGACGCTCCGAAGTACAGGCATTGGTAAGACCTATGTTAATAAACAAATGGTTATAATGAACTTATTAGTTAGAAATTGATACCAAGAATATCCACATTGAAGCTGAATAATGGATATTCCTTGTTTTTCTGGGGGCTGTTGACATTCGGCTTGCGAAGCGGTTTTGAGTAAATGCGCGAATGCAGGAGCACAGTAGGTTGGACACCTTGCGAGGCATTTTTGACGCGGCAGGCGATTGCCACACAGCTACCGCCGCAAAACGATTGTCAACGAACCCTAGAATGAGGCGCGCCGCTGCGCAATTTCTGCGGGCTTCGGCGCAAATGAAGTCCTGCAGACTGCCGCCCACCCGACCCTCTCCACGCTTGCGGCGCAGGGAGGAGTTTGGTGCGCCAGTTTTCGGTTTCCAACCGCCGCAGATTCAGTCAAGCAAACGGTTTCTGCTGCCGGTAAAAGCGTTTGAGCTGCCGATGGCGATGCGCTCAGGGTTTTGGCCGCGCTGTCGAACAGTCGCTGCGCCTTGTCGGTCGGTGCGCAGCGAGGCGCGCCGTGGGCGGACGGGCGGGTCTGCACTTCGCGGGCGGGGTGGCCGTAGGGGTTGCCGAAGCCTGCCGAGGGCGACGGCGTAATCGGGCGATACGGCGTTGACCGACGCGCCCGACGACAGGCCTTTGCTGCCGTGGTGTCCCAACACCAAACACCTGCGAGCGCAGGGCGTCGCCGTAGCGGCGTACCAGTTCGGCCTCGCCGCGCGTGTCCAAGTCGCCCGTTACCAGCACCGCCGTTTCCCCCGCCAGCACGCGCAGCGCACAGCTGTGGGTCATCCCCGCGCCGCCCGCGCCGTGTCCAGGGCTCGAAGCGCACGCCATCCCATTCCCATGCCGTTTCCTCGCGGCAGCTTTGCGCCTGCGGGTAAAGACCAGGCTGTCCGGCCAGCACGGCACGCGGGCGCAGGGCGGCTGTCGGCAGCGGCGCGCCGCCTGTGGGTCGGCGTATCGTGGTGCGACAAAAGCAGCACGTCCGGCCGCCGCACGCCGAGCGCGCGCAGGGCGGGCAGGGTCTGCATCTGCGCCGCGCCTTCCGTGCCCGTGTCGAACAGAAGGACGTGGGAGGCCGTCTGAAAATACACCGACAAGCCCTGTCCGACATCGATCACTACGGTTTTTCAGACGGCCTTGTTCGGGCGGCGCGGGGCGGTAGAGACACAGCCCGCCAGCACCAGCGCAGCCCACGGCCCGCAAGCGCCCGCGCGCGCGGCAACCACGCAGGCCGCCGCAGCCGCCAGCGCGGATAGCGGCCGGCCACAGCGCAGCACGCCCATTCGGGCGCGTAAGCCGCCAGCCAAGCCAGCGATCTACAAAGTCTGTTCGCCCAGCCATGATGCCGCGTATTGCAGCGGGTAAAAACGGCAGCAACGACGCCGCCAACGCCAGCAGCACCGCGCAGAAACCACGGAATCATCGGCGCGTTTGCCAACGGCGAGGGCAAGGGGCAGGGGCGGCAAGCAGCCAGCCCGTTGCCACCGACGAAGCCAGAGTCGCCGCCCACTGCCCGCGCAAGGCGGCAAGCGGCCAGGGGCGTCTGCCCGTGCGCCACGAATCCGCCCACAGCAGCGCTGCCGCAAACCGAAGGACAGCCAACTTCCCGCCAGTGCCGCCGACGGGTCGAGCAGCAGCCAGCGCAAACCACCAGCGCGCGGGCCGAAGCGCGCCGCCCGCCGCCCACGCAGCCCGCACCGCCGCCACCATCAGCAGCAGACCAGCGTTGGCACAGCAAAACCCCGCAGCGCCGTGTAAAAACAAGGCCGCCGCCCTCCGCCGCCCAGCAGCCAAACCTTCGGCCGGCGCGGCGCAACGGGCAGCACTACGAGCAGCAGCCGTTTTGCCAGCCACGCCGCCAGCAGTGCCACCATCGACACGTGCGCCGACACGCTCACCAGATGGTTCAGCCCCAGCGGGCGGAAGCCTGCCACCATTCGCCGCGCAACGCGTCCTGTTCGCCGACGACGCGCCCGCATCAGTGCCGCCGTCGGCCGTTTTCCTGCGGCATCCGCCGCCAGCTTGCGCTGACGGCTGCGCGCAGGCGCAGAGGCCGTCTGAAGGCCAAAATCTGCAAGCCCCAGCGCCGCCGCTGCGCCTACGATCGCCCAGCGCGTCGATACCGTTAGCCAGCGCCCAGACTCGCGGCCGAAACCGCGCGCGTTGTTCGCCGACGGGGGCGCGCATCCGCAGGTTCAGCCGCCACGCTGCCGGCGGAGCTGGTCGCGGCGGCGGTAGTCGACCAACTGCACGCGGTATGCGTCCGTCGTCCGCCACCGCTTCGGCGGTAAAGCGCACCGCCGCCGTCGTCCTGCGCCAGCCCGTCACGCGCACCGCCGCCGCCAGCGTCTCGCCCTGTTTTTCAGACGGCCACCGCCGCGCCAGCCTATCCTCCGTGCGCCACACGCCGTAAGCCGCGCCGACAAAGCAGCAGCAAAAGCAGCAAACGCGCGCGTTTCCGGCGCAGCAGAGCACCGCTGCGCAGCGAAAAGCCGCCGCCCACGCTGCGGGCGGCGGCACAAAAGGCGCGAGCGAACGACAGCAGCACGCCGACGGCGAATGCGGGCAGCAGGTAAAAACAGCATAGCGGCTCCTGTCGGCAGGTTGGTGGTTGGGAAAAGGCCGTCTGAAAGGCTGTGCTGGCTCGGCTTCCTGAATCCGACGTTTCGCTGCAGGAAATCCGCTTTCAGAGCCGCGTTTGTCGGGTGTTTTCAGACGGCCTTTGAGGCTGTGAAACCGCTGCGTCGCGGGGTGCGCCCACGGCATACGAGCTGCCACGCTTGCTGAAAGCGGAGGGACGGCTAGAAGCTGCTGTGTCGGACTTGGCAGCAAATCTGCGCTTGCTCGGGTGGCATTTGCTCAATATGTTTCCCAGAAAATTTTTGAATCATCTTGGGGAATCAGTCCTGTTGCAAAATATTGCGCACATTCAAACGCTGTTTTTAGGCAATATATGTTAGGCTCAAACAAAACCAAGCTGTCCTCCGGTATTTAATTCTATTTGTAATGTGCTTTTTCATTCGCATTAATCAGGTATCAAAACCGATTTCTCTTCTCCTGTTACCACATACCTGCCATTTCCTCCGCCAATCATCAGATAGTTTTCTTCTGATGAAGACAAATTCACAAAGGGTATGTTGCCTTTCATCTAATTTTTCCAAAATATCTACAAAGTTCTTTTTGGAAGAAACAATATGATAGAATTTTTTCTTTGCAATGAGTGCCATTCCAGTTATCTAAAAATAATTTCCGTAAATTAACAGACTTTTCTTATTTGCGTAGGAAATATTTCACTGCTGCCGCTAAGACGGCTCGCCGTGCCACATCAGCGCGTTTTGCACGCGGCGCAGTTCGCGGCGGAGGTGTTTGGCGTGCTTGGATGATTTTCGCGTCGTTTAACTGAGCCGACAGGGCGGCGGCTTCGCGCTCAAGCTGTGTTTTTCTGCGGAGAGCGCGGCGGGGTTGTAGCCCGCTGCCCATTGGTGGTTTTGCCTTTGGGCGGAATGGAGCTTTATAGCTCAATTCGATGCACGCGCCGCCGCAATGGGGACAGCGCGGGACGCGTTCTTGCTCGCCCGCGCGGTCAAAACATCAAACAGATGGCGACGGCGGCGGTGTTTGTCGGCGATAAACAGGTCAAACGAGCAGCTGTCGGCTTTTTCCAAAATCCGTTTTTGCGGGCGGAGAAATTTTAGCAGAGGGCTTGCGCCTGCTTGGTTTGGTTGGGCGACAGATTGGGCAGGGCAGGTAGTTTTGAGAACATTTTCTGTTGGCTCCGGTTTGGGGTTTTCAGACGGCCTTTGAAGTTGGGACACCGCGTGCGTTGCAGGGCGGCATACGGTCTACGCTTGCTGTGGGGATTCGGATGGCTTAGCAGAGGCCGTCTGAAAAAGGGCGGTTGGGGTTTTAACTGTTGAAGCCAGTAGGTCAGGCATTGATACCCGACGTTTTCAATTTGCCGCTGCTTGTCCGGCATTAATGCCGAACCTGCTAGGCTTCTTCGTCGTACGCTTCCCGCGTCAGCACTTCAATGCCGCGTGAGTTCAGCCAGCAATTCGGCGGGCGGGTCCGAGCTTTCGAGGCCGATGATGCGTTTTGAGCTTGGGCAGGTGGGCGAGGTCTGCGATGGCGGCGCGGGTGACGGCCGTATCATCTGGTCGCAGCCGGGGTCGTGTGCAGCCGCAGTTCGGCGTAGAGCGGGGAGCAGCCGTCTTCGATATGGAGTTCTTCTATGGTGGCGAGCATCTCGGGCGGGATGTCGAGGCCGGGTGAAGCTAGTCGAGGATTTCGGGCACGGGGGCGTAGCCGTCGGTGTCGCGGCTGATGACGCGCGTTTCGCAGTCGGCGGCGAAGCGGTCGAAGTCGAGGCGAGCGCGAGGGTGTCGCGGCGGTACATGGGTTCGTCGATGACGGCGAGTTTGAGGGCGGTGTCGCGGAACGGGGTTTGCGGCGGCGCGGCTTTGCAGTTTGGACGGTTTGGCGGCGGGCAGCGGCCGCGCAGGGTGGCGGCGGCGGGGGTATCAGGGCGCGGCTTCGGCGAGCAGGCGGATGTTTTCCCGCACGGGGCGGCTGCGCTTGAGCCATTTCATCAGTTCGGGCGCTGTCGTTCGCAGCATTTTCCGCCAAATCGAATTCTTCCAGCACTTGTTGTTGCAGGGTTGCGATTTCCGTCGCGCCGCATTGTGGCAGGGTGGCTTGGAAGATGGCGGCAGCGTGTTGGTGGGGTAGCTGTCGGTGTCGCCGTCGCCGAGACATTTAGCTGAGGCAGTAGTCCTGCCGGTTTTGTGCGCCGAGGGCAAGCAGGGCGGCGAAGGCGGCGATGGGGTCGGGGGCTTGTTCGAGGTAGCTTTCAAAGAAGCCGCTGTATTGTTCGGGGAAGCGTTGCAGGTAGGGGCGGACGAGGCGGCGGCAGGAATGAAATTTTCAGGCTGGTCGTGGGTGCTGTGGTGGAAGTAGAGGTCGAGCAGGCTGCCGAGCCAGTTTGCGGCGCGGCTTTCGGGCGGCAGCGGGGCGGCGGTGGCGGCGGCGAGGTGTTCGGCAAGTTGCGCGCCATATTGGGCGAGGACTTCGCCGGTTTGGCGGGTGTTGTCGTAGCGTTCGGCGATGTGAACAGAGCGTTGGGCAAACAGGGCGGCGAATTCGTCCAGCCCTGCACCATTGTTGCCACTTTTCGCTGCGCGGCGGCCTGTTGGAGGATGCGGAACAGGAAGGTGTAGTAGTGGCGCAAATCGGCTATCGGGTGCTGCTCGAAGTATTTGAGCCATGCGGCGCACGGCTTTGCGGGATGCGGGGTCTTGTTGGAGTTGGGCGAGGTTGTGGCGAGCATGGCGGCCAGGGGTTGGGCTCGGGCGGGGGTGTGCCGCTGTAGCCGTCTGAAAGTTTGGCGGCAGGTTGGTTTTGCGGAAGGAGAACATGGCGGGCTGGCTTTTTGCGTGAGGTGGTAAAGTCGGGCGGGGATTGGTTCGGGCGGCTTTGGAGGCTGTATGGCGGGAAACGCGTGCGGTGTGCAGATTTATCCGGCGGCGCATCCAGACCGCGATGCGTCGCTTGCGCCACCCTGACTTAGCGGCGGAGGCCGTCTGAAAAACGTTTTTCAGACGGCCTTTGCTGTTCAGACGGCCTTTTTCTCTTTTGGCGGGGGCGGGGGCGGGTTTGCTTTGCCGGTTTCGGCTGCGGGTTTTGTCGGAGATGCCGAGGCGGCGCAGGGTGTCGTTCAGGACGCGGGTGTTGCCGCGCGGCACGCCCACTGTTTGAAGGTGTCGCGGGCTTCGTCTTTGCGGCCGAGTGTCCACAGGACTTCGCCAGGTGGGCGGCAACTTCGCTTCGGGGTGTTCTTTGAAGGCGTATTGCAGGTAGAGTGGGGCGGCTTCGGGGTCGCCTTTGAGAAGTGAGCCCCAGCCGAGGCTGTCGTTGATGGCGGGTTCTTCGGGCAGGTTGTTCGAAGGCGGCGCTGATGAGGGAGGCTGCTTCGATTTGGGGGTGGGCAGGGTGAGCAGGGTGTAGCCGAGGGCGTTTTGCGCGTTGGGGTTGCCAGGGGAGAGTTCGAGGTAGCGGCGCAGGTCGGCGACAGCATGGCGGGTTGGCCGAGGCGGTCGCTGTGAATCATGGCACGATGGCAGAGGATGTTGCCGGTCATTTTCCGGCGTTGCCGGGCTGTTTGGCGGCGTCGTAGAGGCGGTTGAGTTCGGCGAGTGCCTGTTTGGCGTGCTGCTGTGGCCGATGACGATGAGTTCTGATGCCGGCGAGGTGGGCGGCGTCGAAGAAGCGTCCTCGCGGGCGGTCGTGCGGCGGGCGCGGCGGACTTCGGCGGCGGCCTGCGGCCATTTTGTTCTTCGGCATACAGCGAGGCGGCGAGGACGGCTTTGTCGAAGGCGTAGTCGGGGGAGTGGATTTTGTCGAGCCAGCCGTGTGCTTCGATGTGGCGTTTGTTGTCGGCGTTGCGCATGACGGCGATGACGGCGGCGTACGGCTGCTGTTCCTGCGTGCCGCTTTGGTCAGGCTTTGGTGAGGTAGGAGAGGATTTCGTCGAGCGGGGCTTGGCGTCCGGCGGACAGGAGGGCGGCCTGGATGTAGAGGTCGGCGTTGGGGCGTTTGTCGATGAGTTCGCGCAGGAGTTTGCCGGCCTCTTCTTTTTTGTTGGCGAAGATGAGGGCTTCGACTTGGAGTTCCTGCCAGACGGGGGAGTTTGGCGGTGTCGCTTTCGGCGAAGAAGCGGTTGATGAGTGTCGGGTTTGCGCTGACCGATCAGGCGCATGGTGAGGTAGGTGGGGGAGGATGTCGCTGTCGAGCGCGGCCGGGCGTTGCAAAGGCCTGAACGGCGGCGGCGGTTTTTGTCGTTGAGGGCACTGAGGATGGCGTCGGCGATGACGGCGTCGGGTTTGTCGAGGTAGGTTTTGGCGCGGTTGTGGACGGGTTTCTTCCATGAGGTTTGGCCGGCGGGGTTTTGCGCGGCGGTTTGGGCGGTGAGCAGGAAGATGCGGCTGCGCTGGCCTTCGTCGGCGCCTTCGAGGGCGGTACGTCGAAGCCGTCGCGGGCGTTGGCATAGTGAGCCGCGTGCCATGTCGCGCATCCAGGTGATGCGTTTGAGGGCGGGGCCGGGGACGGGTTCGATTTTTCAGCTAGCTCTGGTAGATTTGTTCGGCCTGTTCGTAAGCGCCGGGGCCGACGGCCATAGTCCATCGCGCGTTCGGCCACTTCGAGGGTCGCGGGTGCGTTCGAGCATGACGGATAGGTACCTGGGGCGGTGGCGGGGTCGCCTTTGTGCGGGGCGATTTCGGCGCCGAAGAGGGTGAAGGCGTCGTTGGTACGTTTGACGGCGGCTTCGCGGCGGGCAGCTTCAGCGGCGTCGATGGTGATGTGGCGGTGGCTGCCAACCTTTGTGACAGGGCGGCCGCGTGCCTGCGGCGTGGAGGGCGGAGGCGGCGAGTGTCAACAGGATGGTGAGGGCGGCGGTGGTCAGGCGGGATTTTTGTCAGACATGGTGTTCTCGGTGGGTGCTGGGGGCGGTCTGGCGGGCGGTTCGGACTCTGCGCGGCGGCGGTTTGGCTGCGTTGAAATCCGGCTTTCAGACGGCCTGCAACAGAAAGGGGGCTACTTTAACATACGGCGGAATGAATTTTATAGCGATTGGCTTGCAGGGGTGGTTTGCCGGCTGGCGCAGGCGGATGTGAAAACTGCGCCGCAAAGCACAAAGTTGCTTTGCGGCGCAGTTGGCGCTTGCTGCGGAGGCGGCGTCAGTCGAGCTTGCCGTGGCCGGTGTTTGTATTTCAGGCCGCTGCCGCAGGACGAGAGGTCGTTGCGGTGGACGACGATGCCGCGCGCGGCCAGCGCTCTCGTGTAGCTGCTGTTGTCGGCATTTGGGGTCGAAAAGGCTTGGCAGCCGCTGCGCGCACTGCGACAGCACTTCTTCCATGTCGGGCGCGTCGGCTTGGAAGGCGTGGGCGTTCAGGTCGGCTAAATCGGCAGGTTCGCTCTCCTGTGCCAGCGGCTCGTCCATACGGACCTGTACGGAAGCCAGTATCGAAGCAATCTGAGTATTTGATGCGTGTTCCACAGGTTTTGGAACATTTCGAAGGCTTCGCGTTTGTATTCCTGCTTGGGGTTTTTCTGGGCGTAACCGCGCGGGTGGATGCCCTGGCGCGAGATGATCCGCTAGCCGACAGGTGGTCGCGCCACTGGGTGTCGATGACTTGCAGCATGACGTTGCGTTCGTACTGGCGCATTTCGTTTTCTCGTCGACAAGGGCGGTTTTGTAAAAGCTGTAATCCTGTTCCATTTTGTGCCAGCAGGCGTTCTTTCACGTCTTGGTTGTCGAGCGTGTTGTCTGCTTTCAGCCAGCCTTGGATGTCGGCATGCAGACGAAATATCGCTTGCGAGGCGGGCTTCCAGTCCGGGCGAGATCCCATTGTTCTTCCATGCTGTCGGGCGGCATGTGGGTATCGATCGGTGCGGAGACGGTTTCGGTGCGGAATTCTTTGCCGATTTCGCTGATGCTGCCGGAGGCGAGGATGTCGTTGCGCAGAAGTAGATGACTGCGCTGGTCGTTGGCGATGTCGTCGTATTCAAAAACCTGTTTTGCGCATATCGAAGTTGCGGCCTTCGACTTTGCGCTGCGCGCCTTCGATCTGGCGGGTGAGCATGCCCGCTTCGATGGCGACGCCGCGCGCTCGGGAGCGAGGCGGTTGAGGATAGCGGCGGCGCGGTCAGCGCGAAAGAAGGCGCAGAGTGGGTCTTCAAACGGAGAGGTAGAATCGGCTGGAACCGGGGTCGCCCTGGCGTCCGGCGCGGCCGCGCAGTTGGTTGTCGATGCGGCGGCTCTCGTGGCGCTCCGTGCCGATGATGTGCAGGCCGCCCGCTTCCGATACTTTGTCGTGCTCTTCCTGCCAGCGCGTTTTCCGGGCGGAAATTTTGGCGGCTTTTTCTTCTTCGCTTAGGCTCTCGTCGGCACGGACGGCGTCGGCCTGGTGTTTGACGTTGCCGCCCAGCACGATGTCGGTACCGCGTCCGGCCGCAATGGTGGCGACGGTAATCGCGCCGACTTTGCCGCTGCCTGCGCCACAATCAGGGCTTCGCGCTGGTGTTCTTTGGCATTTAAGACGTTGTGCGGAATGCCATGTTGGCGCAGCAGGGTGAAACGAGTTCGGGTTTTCGATGCTGGTGGTGCCGACGAGTACGGGTTGGCCGCGGTTGAAGCATTCGATGATGTCTTTGACGACGGCTTCGTATTTTTCTTCGGCCGAGCGGAAAATCTGGTCGTTGAAGTCTTTGCGCTGAATCGGGCGGTTGGTCGGGATGATGACGGTTTCGGGATTGTAGATGCTCTGGAATTCAGAAGGCTTCGGTGTCGGCCGTGCCGGTCATGCCGGCGAGTTTGGTGTAGAGGCGGAAGTAGTTTTGGAGGTGGTCGAAGCGAGGGTTTGGTTTTCGCGTTTGATTTCGACACCTTCTTTGGCTTCGATGGCCTGATGCAGGCCGTCCGACCAGCGGCGGCCCGACATCGAGGCGGCCTGTGATTCGTCGACGATGACGATTTGCACCGTCTTGAATCACATAGTGCTGGTCTTTGTGAGAGAGCAGCGAATGGGCGCGCGGGGCGGCCATCAGATGGTCATCAGGGAGATGTTGGAAACGGCGTGGGGCGAGATCGCCTTCGGCCAGCGAGGCCGATGCGCGTCGGGATAGGCTCGGCATGTTCGTGGCCGGCTTCGCTGAGCAGGACGCTGTGGTTTTCTCGTCCACCCGGTAATCGCTTCGCCTTCTTCGGTTTCCTGGCGGAACAGGCTGCGGGGACTTGGTTCATGATTTTGTACAGGCTGACGTTGTCGTCGGCCTGGCCGGAAGATAATCAGCGGCGTGCGCGCTTCGTCGATGAGGATGGAGTCGACTTCGTCCACTACGGCGAAATTCAGTTCGCGCTGCACTTTCTGTCGTATTGGTTGACGACCATATTGTCGCGCAGGTAGTCGAAACCGAACTCGTTGTTGGTGCCGTAGGTGATGTCGGCGCCGTAGGCGGTTTGGCGCTGGAAGGGGTCGAGATCGCTGATGATGACGCCGACTTCGAGGCCGAGGAAGTTGTAAAGCGGACGCATGGTTGCCGCGTCACGCTGTGCCAGATGGTCGTTGACGGTGACGACGTGCACGCGCTTTGCCCGAAAGGGCGTTCAGATACACGGGCAGGGGTGGCGACCAGGGTTTTGCCCTCGCCGGTGCGCATTTCGGCGATTTTGCCGTAGTGCAGCACCATGCCGCCGATCAGCTGGACGTCGAAATGGCGCATGCCGAGCACGCGGCGCGAGGCTTCGCGGCAGACGGCGAAGGCTTCGGGCAGGATGTCGTCCAAACTTGCGCCCTCGGCGATGCGCTGTTTGAATTCGGCGGTTTTGCGCTTGCAGCGCGGCATCGTCTGGCGCTTGGATGCCTGCTTCCAATTCGTTGATTTTTCGCTACGGTTTTCCGATATTGTTTCAGCAGGCGGTCGTTGCGGCTGCCAAATACTTTTTGCCAGTTGAGGTAAGCATGGGATTTTTGAACCTGTTTTTAAAGGCGATAACGGCGCATTTAACTGACGGCCGTCTGAAAAATCAAATAATCCGCCCGCATGGGGTGCGGGCGGCTGCGAAGGAGTTGTTTCTCGCGGGAACAGGGCTTGGGTGGGTTTCGAGACGGCCTTTCTCTGTTTTGCGGCATGAGGCCGTCTGAAAAGTATTCAGACGCTCTCTGAAATTATTCCGTTTGTTCCGTTGCTGGGGGCGACGGTAAACGCGGCCTGTATCAGGCCGCAGAGATCAGATTCGAGCCTGTCGCCGCCGCTCAGACGGCCGACACCAACAGGCGTGCCGGTGAAGACGATGTCGCCGCGGCGTAGGCCGTGGTTTCTGCAAGATGGCAAAGGATGGCGGGCAGGCTGTAAATCATCAGGGAGGTGTCGCCTGCTGGCGCAGGATGCCGTTTTGCCGCAGGAAAAGTGGGTGTGCAGCGGGTCGGGCAGGCGGCTGGCGGGCAGGAAGTCGATACGCAGGCCGCGCTTTTGAAACCTCTGGCTTTTGTCCACGGCGAGGCCTGTGTTTTCAATTCAGTTTGGACATCTCGGGCGGTGAGGTCGAGGCCGGCGGCGTAGCCTGCGACTAGGGCGAGGCTTCGTTTTCGTTCAGACTGTCGGCATCGCCGCCGATCAACGCTCAGGCTCGGCTTCGTAATGCACGTCGGCACTGTATGCAGGGCAGGACGATTTGCGCGCCGCTGCCGATAATGGCGGAATTGGGTTTGAGGAACACCAGCGGTTCGGTCGGGGTTTCGTTTTGCAGGCTCGGCGATGTGGTCTACATAGTTGCGGCCTATGCAGTAGACAGTGTTGCGCGCGGACGGGGCGGGAGTCGAGCAGGATGTCGGTCATGGCTTTTCCTTTTGTGGGGCGGGGAGTTTGTTTCAGACGGCCTTTCCGGCTGCTTTGCCTCTCAGACGGCCTGAGGCCGTCTGAAAGGCGCATGGCAGGCGGATTGTAGCGTGCTTGCCAGCCGAATCCGTGTGCGGCGGGAAAAAAAACAACATACCGTTTTGCGGTATGCCGTGGCGAGGGTGCAGGGTTGCTGCTTGTTTGGCAGTGGTTTGCAGCGGCGGTTTGTTTCGCCTTAGTCCTCTTGCGCCCCAAGTTGCAGGTAGTTGGGCAGGCCCATTTTGGCAATCAGTTCCTGCTGGGTTTTCCAGCCAGTCGATATGCTCTTCGTTGACGTTTTTCTGTTTTTCCAACAGCGCGCGGCTGACGTAGTCTTGGCTTTCTTCGCACAGGGCGATGGCGGCGGCCAGCTCGGCGTGTTTTTCTTCCTCTTTGGCCAGGTCGCATTTGATGATTTCTTCGGTGTTCTCACCGATCAGGAGTTTGGCCAGCTCTTGCAGGTTGGGCAGTCCTTCGAGCATCAGGATGCGTTCGATTAGAGACGTCGGCGGATTTCATTTCGCGGATGGACTGCTTGTAGAAATGTTCCGACAAAGTCTTCAAGCCCCAGTTTTTTCAGGATGCGGGCGTGGAGGAGTATGAGTTGATGGTCACCAGCAAAAGGCCGAGGTTTTTGTTCAGCCCGCGGATGACGTTGCGGTCGCCTTGCATGTTTCTTTCCTTTTGTGTGGCTGTTTACAGCTGGCTTGGGTGTAGTTTTCCAGACCCCTGATGTCGATCAGGCGCAGGCTGCTGTTCGAGCCAGTGGGCGTGGTCTTCTTCGGTGTCGGCCGGTTGTTTGACCATGATGTCGCGGGTGACGTAGTCCTGTTTTTCCTCGCACGGTTTGATGCCTTTTTCAGTGCGGCGCGCACTTCCAATTCGGTGTTCAAATCGGCTTTGAGCATGGAGGGCAGGGTCGCTGCCGATGTTCAGCGCGGTGGGTACCATGTTGGTGTGCCGCCCAGCATCAGGATGCGGCGGATAAACTGTTCGGCGTGTTCGGTTTCTTCAACCATTTCGTGGCCGAGACGCTCGAAGAGTTTGTTGTAGCCCCATTCGGCATACATGCGGGAGTGGATGAAGTATTGGTCGCGCGCGGCCAACTCGCCCGCCAGAAGTTCGTTCATATAGTCGATGACTGCTTTATCGCCTTGCATAATTATTTCCTTGTTTGTCCGGATTATTGGTGTGGTTTGGGTTTGGCAGAAGGTTTGTGCTCCCGCCTTGTTTTCGGGCGGCGTTTTTGAATGGGCGCATTCTAGCAGCGCCAAAACGCAATGCAACTTTTCTTTTAAAATACAAACAATTATCAGGCAAAAGGCTGGGGGCTTGAAGAAGGCTGTCTGAAAGTATTGCTTTGTTTCCTTTAGGGTTTTAATCCGTTTGATTTTAATAAAAGCTCTCAATAAATTTTGTTGTTACATAGTTTAACCAAATGCAAAAAGCGCCCGTGCAACGAACTTTTGCACGCGGTAAGAAAATCCGACCCTGCGGCGGCAAAGTGCTATAATCCGCCGCTTTTTCCATTTCCGTCAGCAAAAAGTACAAAACTTATGAAACAAATCCGCAACATCGCCATCATCGCCCCACGTTGACCACGGCAAAACCACGCTGGTTGACCGGACTCTTGCGCCAGTCCGGCACTTTCCGCGCCAACCAGCAGGGTGGACGAGCGCGTGATGGACAGCAACGATCTCGAAAAAGAACGCGGCATTACCATTCTCGCCAAAAACACCGCCATCGAATACGAAGGCTACCACATCAACATCGTCGATACCCCGGACACGCCGACTTCGGCGGCGAAAGTGGAGCGCGTATTGGGCATGGTCGACTGCGTGGTTTTGCTGGTTGACGCCCAAGAAGGTCCGATGCCGCAAACCCGCTGTGACCAAAAAGCGCTGGCGCTGGGCTTCAAAACCCATTGTTGTGATTAACAAAATCGACAAACCCACCGCCCGCGCTTCGTGGGTAATCGACCAGACATTTGATTTGTTTGACAATCTCGGCGCCACCGAAGAGCAGGCTGGACTTCCCGATTGTGTACGCATCGGGTTTGAGCGGCTTTGCCAAGCTCGACGAAAACGACGACAGCAGCGACTGCGCCCGCTGTTCGACACCATCCTGAAACACACCCCCGCCCCCAGCGGCGATGCCGACGCCCCCTGCAACTGCAAATCTCCCAAGCTCGACTACGATAACTACACCGGCCGCCTCGGCATCGGCCGCATTCTCAACGGCCGCATCAAGCCCAGCCAGGTCGTCGCCGTGATGAACCGACGAGCAAGTCGCACAAGGCCGCATCAACCAGTTGCTCGGCTTTAAAGGCTTGGAGCGCGTGCCGCTGGAAGAAGCCGAAGCCGGCGACATCGTAATTATTTCCGGCATCGAAGACATCGGCATCGGCGTAACCATTGCCGACCGCGACAACCGTCGGCCTGCCGATGCTGAGCGTGGATCGAACCCACCCTGACCATGGACTTTATGGTCAACACCAGCCCGCTGGCCGGCACCGAAGGCAAATTCGTAACCAGCCGCCAGATCCGCGACCGCCTGCAAAAAGAGCTGCTCACCAACGTCGCCCTGCGCGTGGAAGACACCGCCGATGCCGACGTATTCCGCGTATCCGGCCGGGGCGAGCTGCACCTCACCATCCTGCTGGAAAACATGCGCCGCGAAGGTTATGAGCTCGCCGTCGGCAAACCGCGCGTCGTGTTCCGCGAAATCGACGGCCAAAAATGCGAGCCCTATGAAAACCTGACCGTTGACGTACCCGACGACAACCAGGGCGCAGTGATGGAAGAACTCGGCCGCCGCCGTGGCGAGCTCACCAATATGGAAAGCGACGGCAACGGCGCACCCGCCTCGAATACCACATCCCCGCCCGCGGCCTGATCGGCTTCAAAGGCGAATTTATGACCATGACGCGCGGTGTCGGCCTGATGAGCCACGTCTTCGACGACTATGCACCCGTGAGCCCGACATGCCCGGCCGCCACAACGGCGTGCTGGTTTCCCAAAGCAGGGCGAAGCCGTCGCCTACGCCCTGTGGAACTTGGAAGACCGTGGCCGCATGTTTGTCTCCCCGGCGACAAAATCTACGAAGGCATGATTATCGGCATCCACAGCCGCGACAACGATTTGGTCGTCAACCCGCTCAAAGGCAAAAAGCTCACCAACGTGCGTGCCAGCGGTACCGACGAAAGCCGTGCGCCTCACCACCCCCATCAAGCTCACGCTCGAGAGCGCCGTCGAGATTTATCGACGACGACGAACTGGTCGAAATCACCCCAGTCCATCCGCCTGCGCAAACGCTATCTGAGCGAGCTCGAACGCCGCCGCCATTTCAAAAACTGGACTAATCCGTCGGCAAGAGGCCGTCTGAAAGCGCAATGCAGCATCTGCCTTCTTTCAGACGGCCTCCTTCAAACAGGCAAAACGGTGAAAAGGCCGTCTGAAATCATATCGAGCTTTCAGACGGCCTTTTTGCTGCGGAATCGGAATCATCAGCCTTCGGCAAAATTCCTGCCGCGAAAAACGCGCTGCGGATGGCGCGGCTGCCCTGGCAGACGCACACCACGGCGGAGGAATGCCGTGCTTGTCGGCTTGTTCTGCCAATATTTCCGCCGTTCCTGCTGCTCTGCCTCGCGCAGGATTTGCGCCGGCACAAAAGCAGACGAAAATGCGGCAGCCGGTCAGGTCCTACGCTGTGGAAATTTGCGAGGAGCAGGCTCACGGTTTTCTCTTTTCAGACGGCCTCTGCGTGATGCGGACAACAGGTTGCACAAAACCGTATTCAGCCCACTCTTCCGACGGCGGCAGGGCGAAGCCTCAGCACGGTGTCCAACAGAGCCGTTTGAAAAACGGTATGCCGCAACTGCTTCGAGCGGCTCAATACGGCTTTCGGCAATCGATGCGCGAACGCCCGGTTTTCGTATGGTAGAGCGCGGCCGCGGAACTGCTGCCAGATCGGAAATTTCGATCACGACGTTTGGCGCAAAAAGCCTGCAAATCGGTGTGGTAGATTTCTGCGAAATGCAGCGTGATATGTTGCCGCCGATCTGTATGTTTTCCAACAGGCAGTCGGCGGTTTTCTCCATCTTGCGGACGGATAAAGGGACGCGCTCATTTTGTTCCTTTCAGAAACGTCATCCCCGCGTAGGCGAGACGCCTTTTCATCTTCGGACGAAGGAATATTTTTCGTCAAAACCCTTGTTGCCGATTTTGGCTTGGTCCGGGCACGGGCGGAGGCTGGTTTCGGCTTCGCTTTTCAGTTGCGACAGGTATTCCACGATTTTCTGCCAGACGAAATCAGGGTCGAGATACGCCAGGGCGGAGAGCTGCGGGTTGGCGGCGTAGGCGGTGTAGTCGCTGATGTCGCGTATGGTTTCGCCGTCTTCGGTTTGCACTTGCGGGAAATAGGCCAGCAGCAGGGGGATGTCGCGGTAGGGCTGCAGGCGCGGGATGTTGTTGCGCCTGATTTCTTTTTGGTGCGAGCAAACTGTGCAGTTCTTCGCTGGTGCACCCAATGGTTGTAGCCGACGAGGCGGTATTCCTGCCCGTCGCAAAAAGCAGAGAAATTTGTCCATCCAGCCGTTGCGGTTTTCGATGCGGACGGACTCGATATTCGCCGCGCTACTCACACGCGTTCGCCGCTGTTGAACAAGGCCGTCTGAACATTGCCCACATAGAGCCACGATACGACGACGCACGCGTCAAGCTCTTTTTCCCATTCGGGCAGCGGCGCGGGCAAGGCTTTGGGCGCGGGCAAATCTTCGCGCGCGCGGCGGTCGAACACCAAAATCGGATCGACGCCGTATTTGGCGACTTTGAAATCGTAAAAATCTTTAAATTTTGCTGATGATTTTCATGTTTTATTCCCCTGCTGCGTTGAGGCCGTCTGAAAGTGTTTTGACTTTTGTTGAAGCTGCGCTTTCAGACGGCCTGTTCAAAATCCGTTTTCAATTCGCGCAGGGCGGTGAAAACGCGGTTTCGCCGTGCAGTTCGCGGCCGCAGAGTTCGGCGGCGCGGCGGCGGACAGCTGCTCGCCGGTGCGCAGAAAGGGGTTGATGCGCCGCTCGTGGGCAAGGGTGACGGGCAGGGTGGGGATATGTGCGCGGCCTCTTGCGGGCGCAGGCGGTGTCAGCGTTGTCGGGTTCGATGCTGGGCGGCGAAGGCGAGGTTGGCGGCGGTGTGTTCGTGGGCGGGGTAGATAAAGGGTGTCGGGCGGCAGGGCGGCGAGGCGGCGGCAGGAGGCGGCGAGTTCTTCGGGCGTGCCGGTGAAGACGCGGCCGCAGCCGGCGGAGAAGAGGGTGTCGCCGCAGAAAACGTGCAGACGGCCTGCGTCGTGCAGCAGGTAGGCGAGGTGGCGGTCGGTGTGGCCGGGGATGTGCCACACGTCGGCGCGGTGTCCGGCAAAACGGATTTTGCTGCCTTCGCCGACGGTTTCGTCGGCTTCGGCGATGTCGCTGTTGCCATAGACGGTGCAGTCGGGGAAGCGGCGTTTGAGTCCGGCGATGCCGCTGGTGTGACGTGGTGGTGGTGGGTAAATCCAGATTTGCGCGAGGACGAGCCGCGCGCGTGCAGATAATCGAGCGCGGGCGCGGCTTCGGCGGGATCGACGCAGGCGGCGTTGAGGGCCGTCTGAAAGCAGCCAGACGTAGTTGTCGGACAGGGCGGGGATGGGGATGATGTTTGAGGGTTTGTTCACTGGGATTCCCTAATGTTTGTCTTTCGGCGGCAGGCGCGAACCAGCCGACCAGAAGCAGCAGCAGGCCGACGATGATGAAGGAGGCGATGCGTTCGATGCCGCCGCTGTTGCCCCAGCTCGACGAGGGAGTTTCACCACCACCGCGCCCATCAGCGGGGCGCCGCCTATCCAGCGGCTGCGGCTGCCGCTGCGGTTGCCCGCCACCATCAGCACGATGTGACGCACCCGCCCACACGACGGACGAGGCTGGCCTGCAAGCCGACGGAGCGCAGGAGTTCGGCCAGATTCCAGCCGATGCCGCCGTAGAAATGCCAGAGGCGCATCACGCCCGCGCTGAGGGTGAAAAAGGGCGAGGGCAGACAGGGCGTGTGCGGCCGTTTTCCGCGTTTCTTCGTTCAGATGGATGTGCGGCAGCGAACGGAAGCCGAACCACAGCGAGGCCGACGGCGGCCAGGCTCCGTCGGTTAAACAGCGGCAGATAGGGCAGCGGCGCGGGGGCAGTGGGGCGCGGCGGTGTTGGTCACAGCAGCCACGCGGCGGCAGCAAAGGCGCACCGGCGCGGCCGAAACTGCCGTAAACGGCGGGATGCCGTCTGAAAAGCGGCAGCGCGCCTTGCTCCGCCACCGCCAATAGGCCGCAGGCACGGCCAGCCGACAGTTGCAGCCACGCGCCCGACAGGAACAACGAGGCCGTCTGAAACACCAGTTTCTGCCACAGCAGGGCAAACAGAAACAGCGCGGCGGCATGCAGATAGAAGAACACGCCGCGTCGGCCGTTTTCTTCGGCATTTTCCGCACCTTCTTCGTCAGCCAGACCGAGCAGCAAAAGGTCAGCGCGGTTTGCGCCGCCAGTATCGGCCATGCGACGAGCGGTGCGGCGCGGAAAGTTTCCGTCAACAGCGCGGCGGCGAAGAAAAAGGCGGGCGCAAGCAGGGACGTATTGCGCCTCGCGCCAGCGCAGATCACTGGGCGGCTGCGGCAAGGGCGTCAGCAACAGCAGCGGGTGCAGCCGGCGCCCGATGTTTCCGGACGAGGCCCAAAACGCCGCGCCACGCCGCGTCGGCCAGCAGCAGCGCAACGGCAAACACCGTTGCTCCGACCAAGACGTCTGCTCTGACTCGCGCCATTGCGGCCGCGACAAAAAGCCATGCGGCGGCGGCCGTCAGCGCGGCGGCTGTCAGATGTGCGCCGCTTCGAGCGGCGGCAGCTGCCGCGTGTGCTGCGTCGGTTTTCAATAGGGCGAAAAACCGTGCAGCAGAACGGTTGAGCGAGATAAATCAGGGCAGCGCCAGTGCACACAGCGGCGAGAACACGGCGAACACGGTTTGCCGCTGTCGGTATTGGCAGGCCGCCCACAGCAGCGACAGCAGCGCGTGGGACAGCAGCAGCGTCTTGGACGACGAGACCACAGCAGCGGCAGCAGCGAGGCGTAGAACAGCGCGGCGGTCAGTACAGCCGTCTGCCTGCGTTCCCCGCGGCTGAACCCTCGCGGCGGTACGGTGCCCACAACAGATAAACCAGTCCGCCGCCGCCCGCCGCCAGCAGCGTCGACGGCGGCGAACCGGTAATCAGGCGGCCTGAAACGCGGTAGGAAGCAAGCTGGGCAACAGCGGCGAGCAGATACACCGCCAAAGCCGCCAAACGCAGATGCGGCGAGACGCTGGCGCAGGCCGAGTAATGTAGGTCAGCGCCGCTTCCAGCGTCCATAGCGAGGCGGTGTCCGCGCCGTCGAAAAACAGCGGCACGGCCAACGTGGCAAAAGCGAGCGCGAGCGCGGCAAACGCCTGCCGCAGCAGTGCCAAAACCGCCGCCCTGCACCGTCAGCGCGGCGCAGGCGTACGCGGCGGCAAAGCCAGCGCCGACCAGCCCGCGCCGTGCGGCCATACTGTTTCACCATATGCCATTGCAGGGTGAAGGCCGCGCCCGCCGTGCCAAAGAGCAGCACATGGTCGATCAGATGCACGCGCATACCGTGTGCGGCAATGCGCGCGACAATTTCGCCGAAGGAGGCGTTGTCGGCCAGGGGCGGCACATCGTCTTCTTCGTTTTTCCCACAGATGGCGGCGGGCGAAAAAGCACCGCCACTGAGCGTATAAAGTAGCCGTGGTAAAGCAAAAACGGCTCGGTCGTTGCGAACAGATCGGGTGCGTAATCGCGCGCGCCCCACGCGGCGGCAATCAGAAACGTGCCGGCAAAACCGGTGAGGTTCAACGGCCGCCAAGCCTTAAACCAGGCGATAAAGGCCACGCCGCCGTTGAGCAGCGCCAGATAGGAAAAGCAGCGCAGATAACGCCCGCTGCCGTCGGATACCAGCAGCGGCGCGGCCAGACTCGCCAACCAGCGCCACCTGCGCCATCGCCTGCGCGTTCTGTTTCACCGCCGAGGCCGCCATTACCGTCACCAGCAAAACCATCAGCGCGAATACCAAGGCGCGGGCAGCAGCGGATGCAGTTTCAGAAGCCGCCAGCGCAGTGAGATACATCACCGCCAAAGCCGAAGCCCTGCAATACCAGCGCGTAATCGCGGCGGCGCTCTGCAACTTCCAGCCCGCCAGCGCCGCCGCCAAACCCCGCGCCCGCCACCGTCAGATAACGCAGCCCCACCGGCATGCACGCGCTCCGAGGCATAGCGCAGCAAAAAGGCCGAGGCCGAAACAGCACCACCACGCCCGTTTTTCAACAGCGGATTGCTGCGGACAAACCCTACGATGCCAAAAGCATGTATTGTCATACCACGCGGCTTGGTCTGCCTGTTTCGTTTCAGACGGCCTCTGCGCTTCGGGAGGTCGTCTGAAACGCGGTTTGCGCCGTTTGTGCCTGCACGCGGGCGGCTGCGGCCTGCGTCGGTGCGCCGTGCATCGTGCCGTCCTGCCGCTGCGCACGCAATCGGGCGAGGGCGGAAACGTCTGCGCGGGCATGGCGCGGCGGCAGGGCGGGGGAGGGGCGGTGTTCGTTTTCTGCCATCTCTGTCTGTGGAGAAAAGGCCGTCCCCGTCTCAGGCATACAGGGATAACGTTTTTTGAACGCCGCCGTTTTCGGCCTGCGGCGGCTCGCAAACGTCTGCCGACGGGTTTTCAGACGGCCTGATCTGCGCTTCGAGCAGGCGCACGCGACGGCGCAAAATCTTGGATTTCCTGCCGCAGCGCCTGCGTGCCGCCGCTCGCGCTGCGCCTTTTGGGCGGTGCACGGTGTAGCACAGCGCGGCGCCGAGCAGAAAGCCCGACAGCGGCGCACCGTTGACGATGCCGACAATCAGGGCAGGACGAAAAGCAGATACGGCAGGAAATCTCCTGCGGATGCGGACGGAGCGGCCGATTGTATGGGTGCGGCGACAGCGCAAAAAGGCCGTCTGAAAGCGCAGACAAAACGCCGTTGCGGCCGCCCGCCGTGCTTTCAGACGGCCTCTCTTGGCGCTGCCGCACGCGCCGCTATAATCGCCTGCCTGTTTGACGTATCTGCCGCACGGAGATCGCTTTTGTCCGTTTTGCGAAAACATCGCTTGGGGCGAGATTTTCCTTGCCGCCCATGCCTGCCGCCTCGCCATGGTGCGCGTGCTTTATAAGCAGCGTAATGTCGGTTCGGTGTTCGTCTGGCTCATCATTCTGTTTCTATTTCCGATTTTCGGCACGCTGGCCTATCTGATGCTCGGCGAACCCAGATTGGGTGCGGCGCGCGCCAAGCGCAGCGGCGAGATGAACTCGTTTTTTACCAGCGGCTCGCCGAAAAATATCTGGCCGACCGCTACCTCGAGCATTGCCGGGCAGGTAAAACCGCGCTCACGGCATCGGCCGCATCGCCGAGCGCGTTACCGGCCTGGGTGCGACGCAGGGCAACGCGATGGGCTGTCTCTCCACCACCGACGAAATCGTTGACGCCATGCTGGCCGACATCGAAGCGCGGCGCAGCATTCCTGCCTGCTGGCGCTTTTACATCATCGAGCCGCAGGGGCGCATCGAAGGCTGATGAGCGCCGTGGCGCGGGCGGCGCAACGCGGCGTCGAGCTGCGCCGTTTTGGCCGACGCCGTGGGCAGCCTCGGCTTTTTCGACAGCCGCTGGGCGCAAACTCTGCGCGACGCGGGCGTGGAAGCACGCCTCGCTGCCGTCGGCCCTGCTGCGCACCTTCTTCGCGCAGCGTTGCGCAACCACCGCAAAATCCTCGTCGTGGACGGCAAAGTCGGCTACACGGGCGCTACAACCTCGTCGACCCGCGTTTTTCAAACAAGATTCGGGCGTCGGCGAACGGGTGGACGTGATGATGCGCTGCACCGGGCCGCTGGAAGTGCGTGTCAGCGTGTTCTTTGCCGATCTGGCGGTGGAAGACGACGAAAACCTGCAAGGCATACAGCAATACATCGCCCTGCACGAAGACCGCATCCGACGCTGCTGCCGGAAAACATGGCGCAGGGCGCATTGTGGCGCAGGTGATCCCTCCGCACCCGACCAGAGCGACCGCGTGATTTACGAAACCATTGTCAGCGCCGTCCACTCCGCCACCCGCCGCGTCACCATCACCACGCCGTGTTTTCGTGCCCGACGAGCCGCTGCTCATGCCCTTGCCCACTGCCGCCAAGCGCGGCGTGGCCGTAACCTCATTCTGCCGGCGCAGGTCGATTCCCTGCTCGTGCGCTACGCCTCGCGCGCCTACTACCCGATGCTGCTGGCCGCGGGCGTGGACATCGCCCTCTTCGAAGGCGGCCTGCTGCGCGAAACCGACGGTGATCGACGACGATTACGCCCTCTTCGGCACGGTCAACATGGACGTACGCAGCTTCTTCCTCAATCTGGAAAATCAGCCTCGCCATCTACGACCGCCCCACCACCGCCCGCATCGCCGCTCTGCAGCAGGGCTATTTGGCCGACAGCCGCCGCATCAGCGCCGAAGTGTGGGAAAAACGCCCCAAATGGTGGGGCTGGTGGCTACACCGTCAGACTGATGGGCCCGCTGCTGCTGAGGCCGTCTGAAAAGCGGAAAAGGAAACATCATGGCGCGTTTTGACAAAAACCATGCAAACCCTGCGGAGGGCAGGTTGGCATCCCAACCGGCACACTGATACCGCCGCCGTTGCCGCCCAAGCCGCCGCCTGCGGCTATGTTGTCGACGAAAAAGCCCGCTACTTTCCTGCGCGAGTTCGACGGCCTGTCCTCGAATTTTCGAGCGGGATTTTCTCTTTGAATTCCGCGCCCGCACGGAATGCCTGACGCGCGAAAAGGCTGGCCTATATCGCAGGCAGCATCAGGAAAGAAGGCTGGAAGTCGGCGAAACGCCCGATGTGGCACTGGTTGTCGGCGAAAGCGGACGGATGTACGGCATCTGCCACGTCACCGGCATCACCTGTCTTTTGGGCGGATGCGCCGACGAGGGCGTGGAATTTGTCTGCCGCAGGGGCAACCCGTTCAAGCATCTGCTGTAACGCCTTTTCAGACGGCCTCCCGGGTGCAAAGGCAGCGTCTGAAAAGCCGCCTGTTGGCAGAGCGGCGTTACCTTTTTATACTGCCCGCGTTTTTGCCCGCCAAATCCCTGCCCATGCTGCCCCAACGCCCCTGACATTCGCCCGCAGCCTGCTCGAAGGCCGTCTGAAAGCAGGCGGTCGCGCCCTCGACGGCACGGCGGGCAACGGACACGACACGCTGCTTCTGGCACGGCTGGTCGGGGAAACGGGCAGGGTTTGGGCGTTCGACATGCTAAAAGCAGGCGCTGGACGCCACCAAAGGCCGTCTGAAAGCGGCGAGGGGCGGACAAGCAGGTAGTGTTGGTGTGCGGACAGCCACGGGCGTTTGGCAGACTATATAAAAGAGCCGCTCGATGCCGCCGTGTTCAACTTCGGCTACCTGCCGGGCGGTGACAAAAACATCACCACCTGCGCCGAATCGAGCATTGCGGCGCTCGAAGCCGCGCTGGGGCTGCTGACCGAAGGCGGCATTTTGGCGGCGGTGCTCTACGGCGGCCATCCGGCAGGTGCGCAGGAGAGCGCGGCGGCATAGGAATGGGCGGCCGCCCTGCCGCAGGAGCGCTTTGCCGTGTTGCGCTACGCCTTTGCCAACCAGCGCAATTCGCCGCCGCTTTTACTGGCGGTGGAAAAAATTTCCAAACAAAAACAAGGGATACAACCATGATTTACATTTGGGCGAAAAAAGGCCATCTGTTTTTCGTCGCCATGACCGTGCTAACTGTTCAACCCTGCGCTACTGGATGCGCTGGCCAAGCCGGAAAAGCCGCTGCCGGGTGTGCTCAAAGTGCTGCCGCATCTGAACGACGCCACGCTGCTCTTCACCGGCCTTTTGGATCATGACCATCGCCCACTGGACGCCTTCGGCAACGCCAACTGGCTGGAGCGTCAAGCTGCTGGTGGTGGGCCCTACATCTTCATCGGCATGGCGGCGCTCAAATCGCAGCCGCGTTCGGCCAAAGCCTGGTTTTTCTACGCACTGAGCATGGGCGTGGTCGGCATCATCTACTATCTGACACACCTACAAAACCGTTTTAAAGCGCAAAAGGCCGCCGTCTGAAAGCGTTTCAGACGGCCTTTGTGATATGCCGCAAACGTTTTCTCGGCTATAATCCGCCGTCCGCACAGTTTGAACTCGTTCAGACGGCCTGCTCTAATTACGGGGATTACATTAAGACGGCAGCCGCTTCCTCCGAGCCGATGGGCATCAAAGATACCATTCACAACTGGATGCGCTATACGTACGAACATAAAGCGTCCGACCTCTTCTATCACCGCCGAATTCCCGCCCGCCGTCAAACTCGACTGGCAAACTCACGCCGATTACCGACAAAACTGCTCACTGCCGGCACCTGCGGCGCGATCGCCCAGGCGCTGATGACCGAAAACAGCGCGAAGAATTTCGAAAAAGCACCAAAGAATGCAACTTCGCCGTCAGCCTCGACGGCGTGGCGCGTTTCCGCGTCAACGCCATGATCCAGCGCGGCGCGGTCGCCCTCGTCATCCGCATCATCAACAGCGTCATTCCGAAAATGGACGACCTGCGCCTGCCCCGAAATCCTGAAAAAGTCGCCATGCAGAAACGCGGGCTGGTGATTTTTCGTCGGCGGCACCGGCTCAGGCAAATCCACCTCGCTGGCGGCCACGATCGACTACCGCAACGAAAAACAGCTACGGCCACATCATCACCATCGAAGACCCCGATCGAGTTCGTCCACCCGCACAAAAACTGCATCATCACCCAGCGCGAAGTGGGCGTCGACACCGACAACTGGTTCGCCGCCCTGAAAACACCCTGCGCCAAGCGCCCCGACGTCATCCTCATCGGCGAGATACGCGACCAGGAAACGCAGATACGCGCTGGCCTTCGCCGAGACCGGCCACCTGTGCACTGGCCACCTCCACGCCAACAGCTCCAACCAGGCGCTCGACCGCATCATCAACTTTTTCCCGAAGAAAAGCCGCACCCAGCTTGACCGACCTGTCGCTCAATTTGCAGGCCTTTCGTCTCGCAACGCCTTGTGCCGAAAAACAGCAAAGGCCGCGCGGCCGCAGTGGAGTGCTGCTGCAATCGCCGCTGATTTCCGACCTGCATTTTGCGCGGCGAGGTGCACGGCATCAAAGAAATCATGAAAAATCCACCGACATCGGTGATGCAGACCTTCGACCAGGCGCTGTACGAACTCTTCGAAAGCGGCCAGATTTCCTACGCCGAAGCGATTAAAAACGCCGATTCCGCCAACGATCTGCGTGTGGCCATCCAGCTCAAAAGCCGGCGGGGACAAACGCCGGCATCGACTTCGAACTCGCTGTAACCCGCGATTGAGGCCGTCTGAAAAACGCCGACAGGCTTTTCAGACGGCCTCTTTCATCCATTCCCTCTTTCAGACGGACTCTGCGCCGCCTACTGAACCATGCACTGTTTCAGCCTCCACAGCGAAGACGGCAGCCCACATCGGCTTCTTCGATTATGACCGACGACGACGAGCAGCGAACAGCCCCGCCGCAGTCCGGGCAGTTTCCTCGTCAGACTGCAAAGCGAAACACCGCGCCCGCGCCGCCGCAGAACGCCGCCTCGCCCGCCCCGTTTCAAGACAGCGAGCCCGGCATCTGCCGCAGCAAACGGAACAAGACCGCGTCGAACTCTACGACGGCGACGGCGGCTCGCCAGAGCATCCGCAACGAATACCTCAGCCTCGGCGGACAAACCTTCATCGCTCGACGACCTTGCCTGAACATTTGCTGATGGAAAGCATGTACATCCTCGTGCCGCTGCAGCCTGAATTCTCGGCGCGCGTGATCATCTCATTTCTTCTGGTGGTCAGGCAAAAGCGGCCAGTTCGACGACCTCGAAGGCCCTGCCCACCGCATCCTGATGGACGACGAGCAGCTACACGAACCGCCGCGAGACACCGCAACCCGACAGGCTGTCTGAAAAACAGACCGCCCCGAACACGGAGAACAACGCATGAGCGACCAAACGAGTTTCGCCTTTGCCAAAAGCCGCCGCTTCGCCCGCTGTTCGGCACATTGGTTCTCGGCGCATTGAACGACAACCTGTTCAAAAACCGCCCTCTTTGTCGCTGATCAGCTACCGGCCTCAGCGCAAACAGCATCCCGCTGCCCGCGCAAATGCTTAACCTCGGCTCGCTGCTCTTCATCCTGCCCTATTTCCTCTTCTCCTCCATCTCCGGCCAACTGAGCACCCGCTACGACAAAGCCCGCTTTCGCCCGCATCATCAAACTTTGGAAATCGTCATGCATGGGCGTTGCCGCCTCACGGCTTTCACATCCAGTCCGCGCCCTGCTGCTGGCCATGCTCTCTGCATGGGCGCGCAATCCACGCTGTTCCGGCCCCTCAAATACGCCATCCTGCCCGACTATCTCGACGAGCAAAAGAACTGATGATGGGCAACAGCCTGATCGAGATCGGGCACCTTCATCGCCATCCTCCTCGGCCAAATCACTCGGCACGTCGTCGGCGGGCGCGCCGCACTCGCTGGTGATGGCGCTGGTCATCCTGATTGCCGCCGGCGGCAGCACGGTCACAGCCTTTTTCTCATGCCCTACGTCGGCGCGAAAAAGCCGCAGCAGCCGATCGACGAACATCGTCCGCAGCACCAAAGCAGCTCCTCAAAGACACCTTCGCGCAAACAAAGAACTCTACCGCCATCATCGGCATCTCCTGGTTTCTGGCTCATCGGCGCGGTGTATCACCACCCAATCTGCCCACCTTCCGCAAAAACACCTCGGCGGCAACGACAACATCGTTCAACCTGATGCTCGCCCTGCTCTTTTCCGTCGCATCGCGCCGCAGGCTCGTAGCTGTGCAGCAAAATCAGCGGCCACCGCCTGCAGCCTGCGCCTCATTTCCGCCGGCACCGTCGGCCTCACCGTCTCTCGGTGTCCTGCTCGTCTGGCTTACCCACGGCCACACTACGACAGCGCAGCTCGAGGCATCTTCTCGCTTTCCTCACCCGCGCCAGCGCCCTATCCCGTCATGCCTGCATGATTGCCATCGGCTTTTTCGGCGGCTTTTTCCCGTGCCCTCTGCACCTGGCTGCAAACCGCCAGCAGCGACGAATTCCGCGCCAACGCCGTCGCCGCCAACAACATCGTCAACGGCCTGTTTATGGTGGCCGCCGCTGGCATTTTCAGCGCCGTGCTGCTCTTTCTGTTCGACAACATCGGCCTGCTTTATCTCGCCGTCGCCCTCGGCAACCTCGGCCTGCTGGCCTATCTGGTCAAACTCGACCGCCGTTTCCTGCGCGGATAAACCGCTTACCAAACTTTTCAGACGGCCTGCTTGATACAGGCCGTCTGAAACTCGTATAACCATCTGAAACTGCCAACCGCAACGCAGAAAGGCCGTCTGAAATGACGACTACATCCCCACCTTCCGCCGCCGCAAACTCAACGAACCGGGCTTTCTGAAAAACTCGCCCGCCACGCCGCCGACCTCAGTGCGCCCGTCGTGCAGCAGTTTTACGCCTCTACTAGCCTCTACCGCTCGCTGCAAGCCCCGGCCAAAGCCAAACTCATCATCGCCGCCGCCCTGCTCGTCATTTTCGTCAGCCCCATCGGCAGCATCCCTGACATTCTGCTGCCTTTGGTTTCACCGACGACATTGCCGTCCCTCCACGCTGGCCTACACGCAACTCAAAGCCTATCACGAAGACATCCTCAGCCGCGCCCAAAGCTAGCCGCCGACGCACTGCTGCGCCGCTGAGCCTCGTGACGAAGGCCGTTCCCGCCTTCGCGGGCACGATCTCTGAAAACGTTTTCAGACGGCCTTTTTGCGCCGCGCCGGTCGTGGGTGGGTGAAAACGGATACGAATGATAAAATTTCGCACCAATCAGGCAGGCTGTTTCAGACGGGCTGCCCCGTTTTCTCGGCGAAAGTCCGTCTGAAAACATGGCTTTAACGCAGTTAAAACACCTTCCCTTTCCCCATTTTCCACAAGCAAACCATGAAACCGCACACCTTCATTCTCACCTCTGTTTACCGCCGCCGCGTTTACTGCAGCGGCATCGGTTTCTGGCGCGTGATTCGCCGCTGGCGAGTGGACGACACCGTCGCCAAATCCGCCTGCCGCGCATCACACGCGCTTTTGGTCGGCGCGCGCGCGGCTTTCGGCGCGGCTCGGAGCTTTGTTTGAAAACCCGCTGGCCGATCAGCCTGATCGGTACGTCAGGGCAGCGCGGCTGGGCGTGATTTCGGTGATTGCACTGGCGGCGGCGCGGTGAGCGTACCCGTGGCCGCGTTTGGCGGCGCGTTGGGCGTGTGCCTGCTGATTTTGGCCGTGCACCGGCTGGTGGGCGGCGGAACGCTGGGGCTGCTGGCGTTGAGTTTCGCACAGGCGCGTTTGCAGGCGCGGTGAGCATGATGGCGTTTCTGGCCGACGACATGGCGCTGCGCAGCGCAACCCAACTGGCTGGCGGGCAGCCTGTCGAAGCGGGCTTTGCCTCGCCGCCTGGCCTGTGCACCATGCCGCTGGTTTTGTATTGCTGCTGCTGTCGGGGTGGCGTTTCGATGTAGATGACAGGCGAAGACACCGCCGTGAGCATGGGCGTGTCGGTGAGCGCGTGCGCGTGCAAACCGTTATCGGCGCGGCGCGGTGACCGGCGGCGCGGTGTCGCTGGCGGGCGTGGATCGGCTTTCTCGGCATGATGATTCCCAACGTGCTCGCGAGGCCGTCAGCGGCGGACGCAGCCGCCTTACCGCGCTCGTCGGCCTGGGTGGGCGCGAGTGTTCTGATGATTGTGGACGGCATCTCGCGCTGGCTACCTATCCCGTCGATTTGCCCGTGGGCATCGTCATGCCCTGCTCGGTCGGGCGTTTTTCTGTATCTCTTTATCCGCGCATACAACGTTAGTGAATCAAAATTAAGAAAGATACAAGGCGGCAAGCCGCAGACGAGCTATGGGTAATACGGCAAGGCGCAGCCAAACGCCGTCGATTTTAATTTTGGTTCACGCTTCATTTTCAGACTGGCCTCATCGCGCACCACACAAACCACATTCCAAGTCCGCAACCTTCACGTTGCCGTTAAAAGTGCAAAACCTGCTTTCCATCGACGCGCTCGATTTTCCCGCCCAAAAACACGCCGTCATCGGCCCCAACAGCGCGGGTAGATCCCCTGCTGCGCGCCCTTATCGGCCAGATGGACAAAACGAGAAATCCTGCTGCACGGCGCACCCGCCGCCCGCCAGTAGCCCATAAGGCCGCGCCGCGTGGGTCGTCAGCACGGCCGCCTGATATGCCCATGAGCGTGCGCGGCTACATCGCGCGGCAGCCTACGCCAGCGCCATCGAGCGACAGAAAGCCGCCGCCGCGCTCTTGGATTATTTCGATTTGGCCGGGCTCATTGACAGACGCATCAGCCGTCTCGGCGGCGAGCAGCAACTGCGCCACATCATCCGCGCCCTGTTGCAGGACGCGCCCGTATTGCTGCTCGACGAGCCGGTAACCACCTCGACATCCGCCACAACACCGCCTGATGGCATCTGGCGCAGCTCGGCTCGCCATGCCCTCCATCATGGTCGTGCACGACCTCAACCTCGCCGTCCGTTATGCCGACCATATCGGATTGATGAACAAAGGCAAAGTTGTCGAGTCGGGCGACACCGCCGCCGTGATGCGCCGGGACTGCTCGAAGCTGTGTACGGCTGGCGCCGATAGCCGCCGCGAAGCGAGACGAAACACGGGCTGATTTTCAGAAGCTGATTTTGTCTTTGCCGTCAGTGGTGTCAGATGCGAAAGGCCGTCTGAAAACCCAAAAGGTTTTCAGACGGCCTACTGGCAGGACGAATCGCGCTTTCACTTCGACGATGCGCTTGAAACGTCGTTCCCGTGAAGGCGGGAACGGCCTCAGCCGAACAGCCCGCCACTTTCTACGCCCGTCATAACGATGCCGTGGAAATGACGGCACGCAGATAATCAGCCAGCGCAGCTTTCGCGCCGCCGCTGTGGGCGATTTTCCTCCGCCGCCTGCGCCGCTTCTTCAAACGCGCTCTCGGCGGCACTTGCGTGCGGGATGCGGTAGCGGCTGCCGTCGGCATGGTGTTTTCGCTAACCGGCCGCACGAGCAGGCTTTGCAGATCAAGGCCGGCAATCAGCAGGACGGCCATGATGTACATGGTGACGCTGTATGCGCCTGCGCGGGCGGCACGCCGCCGTCGATCTGGCTGGCGGATGTAGTTCATCAGCACCGGGCCGAGCACGGCGGCGGTCGACCAGGCCAGAAGCACGCGCCGTGTATCGCGCCCACTTCCAGCGTGCCGAACAGGTCTTTTGATGTATACCGGGCATGGCGGCAAACCCGCCGCCGTACATGGAAATGATGACGCAGAAGCCGATGATGAACAGCGTTTTGCTGCCGCTTTCGCCCAGCGCAGGGATGGCGAAAATAGAGCAGGGGCGCCGAGGATGAAGAAGAGGTTGTAGGTGGGCTTTGCGGCCCCAGCCGGTCGGAAATGCTGACCAGAAAAAGCGTCCGCCCATGCTGAACAGGCTCAACAGGCCGACAAAGCCCGCCGCCGCCGCCGCACCCGACCGCCGCGCCTGCGCCGACGGAGTGCACGGAAAAACAGTTCCTGAATCATCACCGAAGCCTGCCCCAGCACGCCGATGCCGGCGGTGACGTTCAGGCACAGAATCCAAAAACAGCAGGTAAAACTGCGGCGTTTTTCACGGCCTGCGCGGCGGTAACGTGGTTGGCGCTGACCAGCTTCCTTGCCCGCTTTGGGCACGAAAAGCCCGCCGGTTTCCAGCCTCTGGGCGCGGGGATGCGGATGGTGAACACGCCGAAACAGCATGAAGACACGAAATAAAACGACGCCGAGTACGACGAAAAGTTTCCGCCACGCCGACGGAAGCGGGCGTTTTGAAAGAAGTCCATCAGCGCTACCGAGGCGGCGAGGCCAGCATCGCGCCGCCGCCGAAGCCCATAATCGCCAGCCCTGTGGCCATGCCCGGGCTTTGTCGGAAACCATTTCATCAGCGTCGAGACGGGGCCGATGTAGCCCAAGCCAGCCCCACGCCGCCGAGTACGCCGTTGCCCAGATACAGCAGCCACAGGTTGTGTTCGCGCACGCGAGCGCGGAAACGAGAAAGCCCAGCCCGAAGCAGACGGCGGCGACGAACATCGCCTTGCGCGGGCCGACGCGTTCCATCCAGGTGCCGAACAGCGCGGCCGACGCGCCCAGCACCGCCAGCGCGATGCTGAACACCCAGCCGACGGTGGCCAGCGACCAGTCGCCGGGCGCGGATTCGGGTGATGCCGAGGATTTTGGTCAGCGGCGCGTTGAAACTACGGAATAGGCGTAAATCTGGCCCGATGGAAAGGTGTACCGCCAGCGCGGCGGGCGGCACCAGCCAGCGGTTGAAACCCGCAGGGGGCGACGGTGCGCGATTTGTCGAGGAAGGAAGCCATGTTTGAGGGTGTGTGTTGGTTGTCGGGAAGAGGCCGTTCCGCCTGCGCGGGAATGACGTTTCTGAAAGCTGCAAGCGGGCTTTCAGACGGCCTGTTCTAAACAGTTCCGCCGCTGCGCAGTGATGAAACATCTTGCGCTGCAAAATGACAGAATTGTCTGCAAACTTTGCATCCGCAGCGGCGGCGAGGCCGTCTGAAAACACAGTTTCAACGGAAATACGGTTTCAGACGGCGCTTATTCACATCTCCGATAAAGCTGCCGCGCTCGACCACCCGCGCGGTTGCCCCATTCAGTAAGCGCGGCGAGCACGGGCGGGAAGCTTGCGCCGAACGGCGTGAGCGCGTATTCGGTTTTCAGCGGCGGCCTGCTGCCCGAACACTTGGCGCGATATCAGCCCGTCGCGCTCGAAAGCATTTCAGGCTGCGGCTCAACACGGCTTCGGTGGCGTCGCGCAGATGCGCGTGCAGTCTCGCCGAAGCGTTTGGCCTACCGATCCCCATGCAAGTGGTAGAGGATAACGGCCTTCCATTTGCCGCCGACCAAATCCATCGTCACGCTGAGCGTGCAGGGATAGGGATTTGCCGTTGAAGCCGAAGGCGCCGCTTTTTATCTGTTCCATCTTTTTCCCAACTATACAAAAGGATGGTTATTGAACCGACTTCGGCCGCCGCCTACAATCCGCGCCGTTTCCAGCGCAAACCGACAGGACAAACCGTGGCACTCGTTATTTTAGCCCATCCGATTTTTCAAAAATCCGTCGCCAACAAGGCCGTTATCGAGCATCTCAAAGCCGCGCGTCCCGGCGACGAAATCCGCGACATCGCCGCGCTCTATCCCGATTTTTGCATCGACGCCGCAGCCGAGCAGCAGGCTTTGCTGCGCCATCAAACCGTTGTTTTCCAATACCCGATGTACTGGTACAACATGCCTGCCATTTTGAAACAATACTTCGACAGCGTGTTTACCTACGGCTTTGCCTATGGCGCTGAGGCGGCGACCAACTCAAAGGCCGCCACTTCGTGCCGAGTATCACCATCGGCTCGCCCGAAGAAGACTACCGCGCCGACGGCCTCGCCCATTTTCGTGTCGGCGAGTTGTGCAAAAACATCGAACAAACCGCCTACTACGCGCAGATGAACTACATCGACCCCTTTTATTTCCACGGCACGTCCCCCGCGCTGTATACGCCCGAGCAGGTGGCGGCCAAAGCGCAAAGCTGCGCGGGGGATTTGGTGTCGCTGTTGACTGAACTGGCACAAAAGGCCGTTTGAAAACAAAGATCCGATGAAGTGCAACCTAGGCGAGGCCGTCTGAAACGCTTTCAGACGGCCTTTGTTTTCAGTGCCGCTACGGCTGCTCCTCTGCGGCCACCGCCTGCGCCCCTGCCGCCAGCCAGTCTGCGCCGTATTGCGCCGCCGTGTCCGCGTCGGTGCTGACAACCAGCAGCACGCTCGTGCCTGCGTGCGAGAGTGTCGAGCACGGTTTGTGCGTCGGCGTGTGCCAACGCGCCAGACGATTACGTCTGCTTCATCCTGCAAACGGGCAAAACCGGCCGGGTTGTCCACCGCCAGCCACGGGCTTTTCGGCGGCGCTCGGGCGGCCGTCTAAAGGTATTCGGCGGCGGTCAGCAGCAGTTTTGTCGTCTGCCGCCGCACGGGTTGGCGGCACGGCGCGGTATGTGCCTGCGGCGTTTGCGCCGTCAAACCGTCTTTCAGACGGCCTGTCAGCGCGCGGTGGGCACGGACGGGGCTTTGAGCAGTGCGCCGTTGGCGAGGCAGCATGGGCGACACGGTAAAGCGCCCGCCTGCTGCCACGCCGCTCTGCCTTCCCTGACCTGCAACTGTCCCGTCCAGCCTGCGGCGGGCACGCGGAAAAAGTGCAGACGCACGCGGGCGTGTTCGTAGGAATGGATTTTCACCAGCCAGGGCAGGGCGCGGCAGATGTCTATGCCCAGCTCTTCGGCAAACTCGCGTTTGAGCGCATCCGCCGCGCTCTCGCCCGCTTCGACCTTGCCGCCAGCAAATTCCCAGTAGCCCGCGTAAGTTTTGCCTGCAGGGCGGGAGAGAGGAGAATTCGCCGTTTCGTTGAAAACGATGCCGGCGGCAACTTCGAGCAGGGGCGGCTGTCTGTTGCGCTCATGGTTGGTCCTTGTGTTTGAACATGGGTTTATCCGTCTGTATCTGCGGAGTTTTTTGCAGATTTTCGGCTTTGGTTTGCTGTGTTGGAGGCCGTCTGAAAGATTTTCAGACGGCCTTTGCGCTTGCCAAGTGCGGTAAATATTGTAAAAATAAAATAAACGCGATAAATAAATTAATCAGCAAATGATGAAATTTTTGTGCATTTGCTTATGATAAAAAGTTTTCACGGCAGATTTGTTAAGCGATTTTAACAAAATTCCTGCCGCTTTTCTTCTGGCTGACATTGGTTTTTACAAGGGAACACGGTATGAGAAAAATTCCCGAGCTGGTTTGCCCGCCGGCAATCTGCCCGCCATGAAAACGGCGGTGGACAACGGTGCGGACGCGGTTTTACATGGGGCTGAAAGACGCGACCAACGCGCGCAATTTCCCGGCCTGAATTTCGACATGAAATCGGCGCGCGAGGGGGTGGAATACGCCCACGCGCGCGGACGGCAGGTGCTGATGGCCATCAACACCTTCGCCCAGGCAGGGCAGGTGGAGCGTTGGCAGGCGGCAGTGGACACGGCGGTTTTGCTCGGCGCAGACGCGGTGATTGTCGCTGATCCGCCGTGATGGCCTAGCCGCCAACCGTTATCCTGACCTGCGCCTGCACATGTCGGTGACAGGGTTCGACCATCAACTACGAAGCCATCAACCTGATGAAGGATTTGTTCAGCGTGCGCCGCGTCGTGCTGCCGCGCGTGCTGACCATCGACCAGGTGAAACACGTTATCGACCACACCGACGTCGAAAATCGAAGTGTTCGGCCCCGGCAGCCTGGTGCGTCATGGTGGAAGGCCGCTGCATTTTTGTCGAGCTACCGCCACGGGCGAGTCGCCGAATATGCGGGGCGTGTGTTCGCCCGCCAAGGCCGTGCGCTGGGAGCAGCAGTTGCCCGACCGCATGGACGTGCGCCTCAACCGCATCCTGATCGACCGCTACAACCCGAACGAACCGGCGGGCTATCCCACGCTGTGCAAAGGCCGTTTTGAAGTGAACGACAGAAACCTACTACGCGCTGGAAGAGCCGACCAGCCTCAATATTCTGGAAATGCTGCTGAAATCATCAAATCGGCGTGGCCGCCGTGAAAATCGAAGGCCGCCAGCGCAGCCCGATGTACACCGCGCAAGTGCAAACCCCTGCGTCAGGCGCTCGATGCCGCCGCCGCCGATCCTGCCCGTTTCAGAATCAACCCTGCGTGGGACAGTGCGTTAAACAAAGTGTCCGAAGGCCACCAAACCACCCTCGGCGCATACAGCCGCCCGTGAAACAAAGGAACAGACAACGATGAACCCGATGAAACCTCCCTCAGCCCCATCCTCTGGCAGAAAGAAGCCCTGCTCTGAATTTTTACGCCAGCCTGCTCGACGCCCCGGTCGACACCGTCTATCTCGGCGAAGTCGTCTCGCTCGCGCCGCCAGAAAATGCGTTTTGCCGACTAGGTCACGGCCTGGCCGAAGACCCTCGCCGACGGCGGCAAAGAAGTCATCCTCTCCTCGCAAGTACTGCTCGAAAGCGAGTCCGACCTCAAACGTCTGCGCAAAATCACCGGCCAGGACAAATTCAAAGTCGAGGCCAACAGACAGGGCGCGGTGAAACTCCTGCGCGCGAACACGGCATCTCATCGTTGCCGGCGCCAGCTCTCTAGCATCTACAACGAAAGCACCTACGCCTTTTTAAAAGTCTCGGCGCCTTCCGCTGGATACCCAGCCGAATTGAACCGCGACAAAGTCGCCGCCGTAGCCGCCGCCGCCGTTTCAGACGGCCTCGAAAACCGAACTCTTCGCTTGGGGCAAAATGCCGCTTTCGCCTACTCCCTCGCGCTGTCACCGCCCCGCCATTACAACCTCAACAAAGACGAGCTGCGAATTCCGCTGCCTCGACTACGAACACGGCATGACCATGAACACCCGCGAAGGCCAGCGCTTCCTCACCATCAACGGCATCCAAACCATGTCCACGGCTGCCAAAAATCTGCTGCCGCACCGCCGCGATTTGCAGAAAATCCATCAACATCCTGCGCCTGTCGCCGCAGATGCACGGCATAGCCGACATCATCCGCCTGCTACCGCGACGCTCGACGGACAAAACCGACCTGGCCGACGCCATGAAAGAACCTCGACGCCCTGTCTACCGGCACGCTGGTCGACGGCTACTGGCGCGGCCAGGCCGGCATCGCCGCCGTACAGAGCATCAGGAGAAACCATGCCGTTGCCTGACATCACCTGCCCGCGTGGGCGGGAAAAATCGGCGGTCCTGCCCGCCCCCCGCCGCCTTCGCCCTTGTCGCCACCCTCAACATTATGCTGAAAAAGGGCTGCTGCCCGCCGACATGAGCGACCTGTTTGACGGGCGCAAATTCGAAATCGACGTGCCCGACGCAGGCGTGAAAGTCCGTTTCAGCGCCAACGGCGAAAAATTCACCGCCGACGGCTTCGACGGCACACCCGACCTGCGCCTGGCCGCCAACGGCATCGACTTCATGCGCATGATGCCGCGAAGAAGACCCCGACACCTGTTCTTCAACCGCAAACCGCAAATCGAAGGCGACACCGAACTCGGTCTGATTAGCAAAGAACCTGCTCGACAGCGTCGAATGGCCGTTCGGCGAATGGTTTTTGCAACGGGGAACGGAGGCTTAGATTTCCGGCCGCCGTTTGGGCATATAGGACAAAAAGGTGCTACTCATCACTAGGGTGTGTTGACATTCAAGCCAGCCTTAAAACCGCAGCAGCCAGATAAATGTTGGCAGCAAAAGATTCATCCGCTTTTTCACAACGCATCGCAATCTTTTTAAACTCCTTTATCCGGCAGAAAAGTTTTCAACTCAGATGCCGCCATTTGTATTTCCACGGTCATAACACCTCTCCGTGTTACGACCTTTGCGTGGAGGGATAACAGGCTCGATACCCTTTTGTGTCAATTCCTTAATCAGCCAGTCGGCATCAAAGGCTTTGTCGGCTAGCAGTGCGCGAAAGCTTTTATCCTTAATCAGTGATAGGACGCCGCAAATGTCGTTGCGCTGTCCGGGCAGCAGTATGAAATCACGCCATTGCCCAAAGCATCGGTCAGGGCAGCAGGATTTTGGTCGTCATCCCGCCTTTGGATCGGCCGATTGCCTGTTTGAACGTCCCCTTTTGCGCTGACCGTGCCGATGGGTTTTTGACAATGGTGCCGTCTATCATGGTGTATTCATAGTCGGCATTTGTGCGTTCAGATGTGTGAAAATATTTTCTTTTGAAAACATCTAATTGCATCCACCGGCAGTAGCGGCGATAAACGCTACTGTTCCAGTTGCCGAACTCCTGTGGCAGATCGCGCCACGGACTGCCGGTGCGGACTATCCACAGTACGGCCTCGAAAAACAGGCGGTTGTCTTTGGCGGTTTTACCCGGGTCGGTTTGTTTACCCGGACAAAGCTGGTTCGATGGCTGCCCACTGGGCATCGGATAGGGTATCTGGTCATATCTGTGATACTGTGAAAAATTGAATGTCAACAGCCCCTAGAGATAGAGAAACAATCTTTTAATAAAGCGAACATTATTTTGCTATCCGCATGCCGTGATGACCCTGCAAATGCCGCTAATCGGCAAACGTCGCCATCGAAAGCAGATTGGTGGTGTTGGGATGCTCAAATCAGGATGTTCCTCAAACACACAACAGGTTGCCGATGTTCCGTTCAGGCTGAAATAGGCGCTCGCGTAGTCTGGGATGGGTGTAGTGGGATTTGCCCGTTTCAGGACCTTCGGTGCGTTCGTTGAAGAAGTCTTTGTGCCCGTTCGAACCATGCTCAGGCTGCTTTCAAAGTCGGCTCTGCGGCTGTTTTAGCGTCAGTGACAGTGCCTGGCTCTTTGCCCGCAGCCGTTTTGCGGGTTGCGCGCTCAGGTAGCGGCCGACGGTTTGACTTGCGTGAAAATGGCATAGATTGCACGGGAATATCGGGAATAACTGCGGCAGACCTTTACGGCCGTCGCAAACGATGCTTTAGATTTCAATGCCTTTGGCTTTCAGACTGCCGATGGCTTCGGCGTAAAGGGCGTTGTTTTCGTTTTTGACTTCGGTAACCGAAAGCGCTTTGCCGCTGATGCTGTCGAACAAAACCATGACGCCGAAACGGCACCCGAAGTGGGTGGTGTCCATCACGATGTTGGCAAGATTGGGGCGCGGCAAACTGTGCCTTGGGAGTCGCCTTTTTGAGATGGCGAAAAATGGTTTTGCTGCTGCAATGATGAGCAGCTGCCAGCTACGCTGCGGTTTATTTGCTTGCGGTGTAAGCGTGCCAGAGTTGTTGCGGATTGATGTTTTTGCCACCACTGAAACGTTTGCCGCAGCTGTGGCATTTGTAACGTTGTTTGCCGTTTTGTCTGCCGTTTTTGACCTGTTTTGAGCCGCAGAAAAAGCATTTTTGTGTTCAAAGGTTTTTGACCCCTGCTTAAAGCCTTGCAGCATAAGGCTTGCAGCGATTTTTAGCACCTTTTTGTCCTATATGAGACCTTTGCAAAAATCCCTCCAAAAATCCCTAAATTCCCACCAAGACATTTAGGGGATTTTCCATGTTCCAGCAAACCGCATAGCTATGATTGCCAAACACATCAACCGCTTCCCACTATTGAAGTTGGACTCAAGTGATTGATTGGCAGCCGATCGAACAGTACCTGAATCATCAAAGAACCCGTTACCTTAGAGACCACCGCGGCCGTCCCGCGTATCCACTGCTATCCATGTTCGAAAGCCGTCCTGCTCGAACAATGGTACAGCCTCTCGATCCCGAACTCGAACACAGCCTCATCACCCGCATCGATTTCCAACCTGTTTTTGCTGTTTTGACGAACTGAGCATCCCCTGATTACAGCACCTTATGCCGCTACCGCAACCGGCTGGCGCAAGACGACACTCTGTCCGAATTGCTAAAACTGATTAACCGCCAACTGACCGAAAAAGGCCCTCAAAAGTAGAAAGCATCCGCCGCCGTCATTGACGCCACCATTATTCAAACCGCCGGCAGCAAACAGCGTCAGGCCATAGAAGTCGATGACGAAGGACAAGTCAGCGGTCAAAGCCACACCGAGCAAAGATAAAGATGCCCGTTGGACAAAAGAAAAACGGCCTCTACAAACTCGGTTACAAACAACATACCCGCACCGATGAGGAAGGCTATATCGGGAAACTGCACATCACCCCGCCAATACCCATGAGTGCAACCATCTGTCCCCTTTGTTGGAAGGGCCTAACTGAAGGTATCGACCGTCTATGCCGATAAAAGGCTACGACAGTGCGGAAAACCGGCAACATCTGAAAGAACATCGGCTACAGGACGGCATTATGCGCAAAGCCCACCGCAACCGTCCGCTGACGGAAGCGCAAACCAAACGTAACCGATATTTGTCGAAAAACCCGTTATGTGGTCGAACAGGAGCTTCGGGACGCTGCACCGTAAATTCCGCTACGCCCGGGCAGCCTATTTTGGGCTGATTAAAGTGAGTGCGCAAAGCCATCTGAAGGCGATGTGTTTAAACCTGTTGAAAGCCGCCAACAGGCTAAGTAGGTCTGTTGCCGCCTCAGGCGGCCCGGATGCCTGATTATGGGGCGTCCGGGGAGGATTAAGGTATTTGGGTAAAATCAGGAGTGATTGGGGCGAAAACAGCCGAAAACCTGCGTTTGGGTTCCGGCTGTCGAAGGGAAGGGGCTTTATGCCGATTTGAGACAGCTGCCCGCAGCAAAAGGCCGTCTGAAAGCCTGGAAACGGGGTTTTCAGACGGCCTTTGTAGTTCTCTCTCAAAAGTTACTGCACGGGCGGCTTATGGGCGCTTTTGTAGTGATGAGGGCTGCTGCGCGAGAGCAGGAGCAGGCAGCCGAGGAGGACTCATACCGAAGGCGACGAGGGGGAGGTGTCGATTGAGTATTCGCTGCCCAAATAGAGCGCAGCGCCGTAGTACATCAGTAGGGGCCGGCAACGACGGACTGTTTGCTGATGCCGTCGGCCAGCAGCACGAGGAGGCCGAAGGCGGCCAGGCCGATGGCGATCAGGGTGGAGGTGGCGGGCAGAATGTCGGTGGTTTTGAGAAACCACATTGCGCCGATGCTAATCAGCAACAGCGGGAAGAAGAGAGAGGGATTGACGCATGGTGCGGTCCTTGTGCGTGTGGCGGGAGGCGGTCTCGAACATCCGATGACAGTAGTGCGGATGCGGGAAGGTTTCAAGCGCATTGAGCTGTTTTCCGGAAACGTCATTCCCGCGCAAGCGGGAACGGACTCGAGGTTTATTGCGACAGGGTGGCTTTGACGGCTTTGTTCACTTCGCCCATATCGGCTTTGCCTGCGAGCTTGGCTTTGAGTACGCCCATCACTTTGCCCATGTCGGCGGGCGAGGATGCGCCGGTTTCGGCAACGGCGGCAGCTACTTCGGCGGCGATTTGCTTCGGCGGACAGCATTTCCGGCAGATAGCGGTTCAGTACGGCGATTTCGGCATTTTCTTTGTCGGCCAGATCCCTGCCGTCCGGCATCGGCGTAGATTTTCGCGCGTGTCTTTGCGCTGTTTGATCATTTTGCCGAGGATGGCGGCGATACGCGCGTCGTCGGCTTCGGCGCGTTCGTCTACTTCAAACTGTTTGACGGCGGCGTTGATGAGGCGGATGGTGCCGAGCGCGGTTTGATCTTTGGCACGCATGGCGGCTTTTCATGTCTTCGTTGATTTTGGCTGTTTCAGAGACATTTCTGGTTTCCCTTTGTCTCGATCGGAGAGCGCGTATTATAGAAAAACACCGCGCCAAACGAAAGGCGCGTGTGTCGGAAACGGTAAAGCCGTCGGAATCAGTACATTTTTCGGCGGCAGCTGCTGGCTGCGCAGGCGTTTTTGCAGGCGTTTGGCAGCGGCGGCTTTTTGCGTTTGCGTTCGGTAGTCGGTTTTTCGTAGGCTTGCGCGCGCGCAGTTCGGTCAAGAGACCGGTTTTTCTGATGGCGCGTTTGAAACGGCGCATGGCAACTTCGAAAGGTTCGTTTTCTTTTAACTTTGATTGTAGGCATTTTGTTTCCTTTACATTCGTGTGAGGCCGTCTGAAAAAGGGCGACGGCGGGTCAAATGGGGTTCGGTAACGCTTTCTGCGGCGGGGCAGGGCGGGTTACGCGCCGTGAGGGACACATCACCTCCTAACAAAGCCGCGCCTTGCGCGCGGCGGCAGGATTCGGTTTGGCCGGGCAGTGCCGACGAAAGCGACGGATTATCCGTGTTTTTGCCGCAGTCGGTCAATGTTTTGCTGCGGAAAAAGGGGTTTGAGGCCGTCTGAAGACAGGCCGTCTGAAAGACGGAACGGGGCTTTCAGACGGCCTTTTGCCCTGGTTGTTTACTGCAAAACGGTGACTTTTGCGGATCACGACGGGTTTGTCGGGACGTTTTTGGTGGAAGCCGTGGTCGCCGGTTTTCACTTTGCCGATGGCACGCACAACGTCCATGCCTGAGGTGATTTTTGCCGAACACGGCATAGCCGTAGCCTTCGGTGTGGTGTTTTTGTGGTCGAGGTTGGGGTTGTCGGCGAGGTTGATGAAAAACTGGCTGGTGGCCGAATGCGGGTTGCCGGTGCGCGCCATGGCGATGGTGCCGGCGGTGTTTTTCAGGCCGTTGGCCGCTTCGTTGGGCACGGCTTTTTCGGTGGCTTTTCTGCGCCATGTCGGCGGTGAAGCCGCCGCCCTGATCGTGGAAAGCCGTCGATAACGCGGTGGAAGACGGTGTTGTCGTAGAAGCCGCTGTGGGCGTAGCGCACGAAGTTGGCGACGGTTTCGGCGCGCGTTTTGTCGTCGAGCGAGGTTTGATTTTTGCCGTGGCTGGTGTCGATTTCGACGGGTGTCGGCCTGCGCGGCGGGGGCGGCGCAGAGCAGGGCGGCGAGGAGGAGTTTGGCTGCTTGGTTCACGGATGTTCCTTTCGGTGTCGGATGGTTTGAAAAACAGGTGGCGGAGGCCGTTGCGGCCTGTGCGGGAATGATGTTTCTGAAAACGGCAGCGGTTTTTCAGACGGCCTTTAATCAATCTTTCATGCCAAAACCGCCAGACCTTGCCGTCCTGCCGTGCGGGTGGGGTATGGTCTTGCCGGCAGAGTTCGGAGAATGCGCGACCTGCGGCGGCGGATGCCCAGTTTTGCAGGGCAGTTTCCAGTTCGGCAGATTGGGCGGCGGGGGCGGTGATGCCGATGCTGCGCTCGGTCTGCCGGCGTCGGCCTGCTCTACGCTCGGGGCGGCGTCCGTGTGTTCGTGCGGGATGCCGTAGCTGCAACGCAGGCAGAGATAGTGCAGGCTGTGCGTCCAGTCTTCGGCCGTCCAGCCGTGCTGTTCCAGCAGTCTCGGTGAGCGCGTGTGCGTCTGCGGCGGCGGGGCAGCGGACGAAGGCGGTGTGGGTCGGGGTTTCAGACGGCCTCCAGCATTCAAAGGCGTTGAATACTGTGGACTTCGCCGCCTTGTCCGTCGTCCGGGTGCCGGTGGGTGCGCCGTCGTGCAGGGCGATGTCGCCGAAACGCCAGCCGCTTTCGGGCAGCGGCACGTTGATGATTCGGGCGCGGACGGGGTCGATGCGGCAGGCGTACACGGTTTCGCCGTCTGCCCACGGGTTGAGCCGTATCGCGGCGATGCCGAAGTCGGCGCGGATTTCGCCTTCGCCTTCAGGGATGGGATGCCGCAGGCCGCCCACATTCGGCGGGCGGTGTGCCAGTCGTGCAGGGCGGTGGCGGCGATGGCGGCGTTCCAGTGGCGGCTTCGTCGAGATGCTTCGGCGCACTTCGATGGCGCGCAGGTCGGCGGCGGAGGGCGGTGTGCCAGTCGAGGCGGTTTTTGGCGGTTAAGCCCTGCATGTAGTGGTAGGCGCTGTCGTCGGGAAAGCGTTTGACCAGCTTGGCGAAGTATTCGGCGGCCTGAGTCAGTTCGCCGCTGTCGAAGGCGGCGTAGGCTTGTTTGTGCAGTTTTTTGTGGCGGCGGAAGGTGGGGGACATGGGCGGGGCTTTCGGTTGGGTTGTTGAGGCCAGTCTGAGAGCTATTTTGCAGTTCGGCAAACGGCGAGGCCGGTTCGTTCGGCAAGGCTGCGGGCAAATTTTTCGGCGCGGCGCGGATCCATGCTTTCTTCAAACAGGATGTCTTCCCTTCCTGCGGCTGCGCAGCCAAATCTGCGCCATGTTGCCGTACAGCACGCCGTAAACGATGGCGCGGATTTCGCCTTGTGCAAAACGGCGTTCGGCTGCACGATAATTTTTCCAAACAAATTGCTCAATCAACAGGGTTTTGGCCGCGCTGGTCGCAGCGGATGCGGCGCATGGTGCGGAAAACCGGCCTGAGTGTATTCCAGCCTGAGGATCAGGCAGGTGCTCAATACAAGAAACCGCCGCACACATTGCCGTGAAACAACTCCGGCAGGCAGGCGAGCTACCACAGCACCAATCCGCCCAGCAGCAGGATGTAAACGGGATATTTGCGGGAGCGGACGGAACCGAGATTGATGAAATCGGCAGATTCGGATAGTAGACGTGCTAGCTTTAAGCCTTCTGAAATATCGGTTTATCTCGCGATCAAAGCAGCCTGAAACCATTACGCGGCGGCGGATGGGTTTGGCGCCGCACAAACCGCACCAGCAACACAACTGAAAATGCCAATAACACGGCACAGATTCCGGCGCAGGCCATCGTGGCGGCATAGCTTTCCGTTTGTGGCGCGGCATACATGGCGCCAGCCTGCGCGACCAGCAGCACAATCCCCAGCGGAAAAGTTTTTCCTGCTTGAAAACGCAGCGAGCCAGCAGAGGCTGCCACATACAGACAAAGGCAATGCGAGCCCAAGCACATCATCATCAGTTTCCTTCCGATACCCGCCAGTCGTCCGCTATAGATCAACAGAAAATTCATCAGAATTTCAGCAGCAAGCCCAAAGAAACCATGCCCCAGCAAAACAGCCAGCCAGCTTTTTATAGTCAGTCATGTTTGTCTCCTGATTTTTCACCATCATTCAAATCTGTTTTCAGACGGCCTTTTGCGTTTAATCCCCCATCGCCGCCAACAATTCCGCCTGGATGCTCGGCAACTCAGCGCGGCGGTAATCTCTTCCATATCGCCGTCCATCACAAAAATCGAGTTTTGTGCAGCGTGAGGTTGATGCGGTGGTCGGTAACGCGGCCTTGCGGGTAGTTGTAGGTGCGGATGCGCTCGCTTCGTCGCCGCTGCCGATAAGCGACTGCGCTCGGCGGCTCTTTGGCTTGGGCTTCGCGTTTTTGCGCGTCGTTCAGGCGGGCGGCCAGCACTTTCATGGCCTGGGCTTTGTTGGCGTGCTGGCTGCGGCCGTCTGGCATTCGACCGCCATGCCGGTGGGCAGGTGGGTGATGCGTACGGCGGAATCGGTCTGTTGATGGGTTAGCAGCCCGCGCCGGATGCGCGGAAGCGTGTCGATACGCAAATCGGCGGGGTTGAGTTGGATTTCTTCCAACCCGTCTGCTTCGCATCACGGCGATGGTGCAGGCGGATGTGTGATGCGCCCTCGGCTTTTCGGTCGCGGGCACGCGCTGCACGCGGTGGCCGCCTGACCCGAATTTCAGACGGCTGTACGCGCCCAGCCCGATGATGCGGGCGATGACTTCTTTATAGCCGCCCAACCCGCTTTCGTTGGCGGACTACGATTTCACCTGCCAGCGGTTGCGCTCGGCGTAGCGGCTGTACATGCGCAGCAAATCGCCAGCAAACAGCGGCGAGCTTCGTCGCCGCCGGTGCCGGCGCGATTCGATGAAGATGTTTTTTGTCGTCGTCGGCATCTTTGGCAGCAGCAGTTTCTGCAACCCGGTGTCCAAGGCTTTCATGCGAGCACTTTGGCCGCTTCGACTTCCCCTCAAAAAGGCGAAGTCTTCATTTCGGGGTCGGACAGCATTTCTTGCGCGTCTGCCAAATCGTTTTGCGCTTGGGTGTAGCGTTGCAGGTTTCGACTACGGGGTCAGCTCGGCGTGTTCGCGCGTGAGCTTGCGGTAGTTGTCCATGTCGGCGGTGGCTTCGGGCGAGCTGAGCAGCGCGGTAACTTCTTCGAGGCGGTCGGCGAGGGCTTGTGCAGTTTGTCTAAAATCGAGGGTTTCATGAGGTGTCCGGTTTTGATAGTGAGGCCGTCTGAAAACGCTTTTTCAGACGGCCTGAAACGGGCGTGATTATAGCAGCTTTGCGGCGGACGGTTTTTCAGACGGCCTATTAGCCGCTACCCATACGTCAGTCATACAGGGAATGTCCAGCCTGAGGGCGACAGCAGCAGCGACGAGCCGCCAGTGTATTCGCTGTCTTTAAGGTGGAACAGCACGCAGCCCAGCGTCCAGCGTTTGTCGAGCGGCGCATCGGGTTCGTAATCAAAGCTGATGCCCCGCCGCCACTCAGTAGTTAGCGATGCCGTCTTTTAAGACGGCGGTGAGGACGAAAGGCGGCAGCCACAGGGCGTTTATCGGGATGCTTGGCATTTTGTCGACGTGGGGGACGCGGGCGGAAAAATCAGGCGCGTACCGCCGCTTCGGTAGGCGGCGTAGTTTTCCAGGCATTCGCGCGGGTCGCGCATAAAGTTATAGGGCGTGTTGACAATCAAGATTTTGGCGGCTTTTCCGTCCTAAAACGGCATCTGCCGCGTTGAAAATACTCGCCTATGAGCGGCATAGGCTCGCATTTTCGCCTTGCATCTGCCGTTTTATGCCAAAAATCCGCTTCAAAAAGTCGAATGTCAACACGCCCTAATAGTCGATAAATCTCGTAGATCATGAAAGGAAAAACGAGGCAACGGCTTCGGGCGGATAGGGTAGTTTCAGTTTCACGGCGGCTGCTCCGTGTTTTCAGACGGCCTTATTCCGCTTTCAAACCGAAATGCAGGCGGCAGATTTCTGGGTCTGACGCGGCGCGCGGGGTGCGCTGCAGGAAGCTGCTGGATAAGGTAGGGTTCGATCACGTCCCTCGATGGCGTCCGACGATTCGCCGATGGCGGCGGCGATGTTGTCGCGCCGACGGGGCCGCCGCCGAATTTGTGCAGCACGGCTTCGAGGAATTTTCTGTCCATCATGTCGGCCTGACGGCGTCAACGTCGAGCAACGAAAGGGCGGCGTCGGCGGTGTCGGCGGCGACTGCGGCCGCCGCCTCTCACTTCGGCGTAGTCGCGCACGCGGCGCAACAGGCGGTTGGCGACGCGCGTGCCGCGGCTGCGGCGGGCGATTTCCAGCGCGCCGCCTTCGTCCGCGTCGAGCTGCAAAAGCTGGGCGGAGCGGGAAACGATGGTGGAGAGGTCGGCATGGTTGTAGAACCCGGGAGGCGGGCGACGATGCTGAGCGGTCGCGCAGCGGATTGGTGAGCATACCGGCACGGGTGGTGGCGCCGACGAGGGTGAAGGGCGGCAGGTCGATTTTCACCGAACGCGCGGCCGGGCCCCTTCGCCGATCATGGCGATGTCGAGTTGGTAGTCTTCGAGGGCGGATAGAGGATTTCTTCGACGACGGGGGCTGAGGCGGTGGATTTCGTCGATAAAACAGCACGTCGTGCGGGTCTGAGGTTGGCTCAAGAGCGCGGCCAAGTCGCCTGCGCGTTCGAGCACGCCGCTGGTCTGGCGCAGGCTGACGCCCAGTTCTTTGGCGATGATGTGGGCGAGGGTGGTTTTGCCCAGCCCGGGCGGGCTGACAAAGCAGGGTGTGGTCGAGCGCCTCGCCGCGTTTTGCCGCCTGGATAAAGATTTTCCAGTCCCGTTCTTTGGTCTTGTGCTGGCCGATGTAGTCGGCAAGGAATTTGGGACGGTGGGCGCGTCGATTTGTTCTTCCTGCGAAGAGAGCGTTTGCGCGGCGATGATGCGTTCGGGCGCGGCGGCGGTGAGATTGTCGTGTGCAGCATGGCGGTCGGGCAAAAAGCAAAGGGCGTATAATAGCGGAAGGCGGCTGAGGCCGTCTGAAAAATCGCCCCCGCCGCCGACACGCGGCACGGCTGTGCTGCTATCATCCGCGTTTTTCAGAAACGCCGTGAGGAAACCCTGATATGGACGACAACAACACACCCTTCCTGCAGGCTGTGCCGCCTTTGCCGAAGCATTCAACTACGGAGGCCGTCTGAAAGCCGCTGCGGCGCCTTCGGCAAACCCTTGGAAAGCGAAATCGGCAGCATCCTAACACTGGAAGAAACCGCCGCCGAGGGCGCACGCGAACTGTCATTTTTCTCGACAGTTTCGACGAAGAAGATATGAGTGCCGCAGAAAAAGAAGGCCGTCTGAAAAGCCCCTGGTTTATTTTCGCCGCCGACGGCGCGGGCAACCTGTTTTTAGTGGATTTCTCCCGTTCACAAAGCCGCCCGTCCGTGCTTTACTGGGACGACGCGGAACTGGTTTTGCGCACCCGGCCGACAATATCGAAGACTTTTTCGCCCTTTTGAGCCTGAAGACTGAACAAGCCTTTCAGACGGCCTCAAACAAACACAGGCCGTTCCCCGCCCCGTGCGGGCATGACGTTTCGAGAATCAAAGCAAACACTTAAACACCAAAAAGAAAAACACCATGGCACACAAAATCCACCGGCACGATCGTCCGTCTCGTGCGCGAACACGGCTTTATGCCGATAGAAGGACTGGCACGCGAATTGGACGTCACCCCGCAAACCGTGCGCCGCGACATCGGCGAACTCTGCCAGCGGCTCTGCTGCGCCGCTACCACGGCGGCGCGACGCTGGGCGAGGCGGCGAAAACGACACCTATCTTTTGCAGAAAACCGCCGCCAAAACGAAAAAGCCCATATCGCCGACCTGATTGCCGAACGCATCCCCGACGGCGCCAGCCTGTTTATGAGCATAGGCGCCACCATCGAAGCCGTGGCCGCCGCCCTGATCAGAGCCGCAGCAGCCTGCGCATCATCACCAACAACATCCACGTCGCCGCCCCCGTGTCCCTGGCCGCAGCGACTACACCGTTATCATCACCTCCGGCGTCGTGCGCCCCGTCGACGGCGGCGTCACCGGCGCGTGGCAAACAGTGGATTTCATCAACCAGTTCAAGGCCGACTACGCCGTGCTCGGCGCGGCGGCAATGGAAAGCGACGGCTCGCTGCTCGATTTCGACTACAAAGAAGTGAGCGTGGATGCGGGCGATGATGGCACAATGCCCGCATCGCGCTATCTGGCCGTCGACCGCAGCCACTCCGGCCGCACCGCCCCTCGTGCGCATGGCCTCGGTCACCGAGTTCGACGGCGTCTTTTACCGACGAAGCCCCTGCCGCCCCGGTGGCCAAACAGCTCGAAGAAGCAGGCATTCCCTCGCCATGTGGCCGAGAAATAGCCGCGCTTTTGCATAACAGAGGCCGTCTGAAAGCCCGATTGCGCGGGTTTCAGACGGCCTTTGTCCGTCAGGCAGATGCAGCTGCATCAGAGGCCGTCTGAAACGTTCAGACGGCCTCCTGCTTTATCGGGTTTAGCGGTTTTCGTATTCGGTGGATGGGTCGCCGTAATACAGCACGCCGAGTTTGATGGGGATGCGGCCTTGCGATTTGCGGTGGGCGTTGGAATCGCGCAGGGAGTAGGCGCAGCCGCAGTATTCCTGTTGGTGAAATGTTCGCGTTTGCTGATTTCTATCATGCGCGCGCGCCGCCGCCTTTTGCGCCAGTTGAAATCCCCAATAGACCAAATCGCTCATAGGGCGCGGCGGCGCGGTGGCCGCAGTCGTTGATTTGCTGCCTTTTTCCAACGCGAGATGCCCAGCGAGTACTGGGTGAACACGGGGAAGCCGCCGTTCGTGGGCGATTGGGCGGCTTTTTCAAAGCGCATGTCGAAACACATGGTGCAGCGGATGCCGCGTTCGGGCTCGAACTCCATGCCTTGGCTTTGGCAAACCATTCTTTGCGGTCGTTTTCGTAGTCGTCGTCTCTGTCGATAAAGGGGATGCCGAATTTTTCGGCAAAGCGCAGATTTTTCTTCTGCGCAGCATGCATTCTTTGAGCGGGTGGATGTTGGGGTTGTAGAAGTAAATGGTGTAGTCGATGCTGCTGGCGAGCATGGCTTCCATCACTTCGCCGGAACAGGGGCGCAGCAGGAATGGAGCAGGACTTTTATGGCCGCCGGGGACGAGGACGGGGCGGTCGATTGGGGTGACTTCTGGGGGTTTGCGTTGTGTTCATGGCGTCTTTGATTTTGTGGTTTTTGAGTTTTCAGACGGCCTTGGCCGTCTGAGCGGTTCTATGCTGTGTTTTTCGCTTGCGCCAATGCCGCCAGCCGTAGTGGATGCTAACCGGGAGAGGCTGTAGCCGAGGGCGAGGAGGAAGAGGGCGAGGGCGGGTTTGAGGGTCACGGCCAAGAGGGCGAGCATGACGAGGATGAGCACGAAAACGGCACTTTGCGGCGCACGTTGATTTTCTTGAAGCTCCAAAAGGGGATTTGTACGACCATGGAGAGGCCGGCAAAGAGGGTGATGAAGAGCGCCCACCATTTGACGCCGGGGAAGTTTTCGACGCTGTGGTTTACCCAGATCAGGCCAACGATATGGCGGCGGCGGTGGGGCTGGGCAGCGCCGATAAACCAGCGTTTGTCGGCCTTGCTGCGCCGGGATAAGGGTGCTGAAGAGGGCGAGGCGCAGGCGGCACAGGCGCAGTAGACGAAGGCGGCGGTGTAGCCGAGGCGGCCGAACCGCCAAAGCCGCCATTTGTAAGCGATGAGGGCGGGGGCTGACGCCAGGCTGACCATGTCGGCGAGGCTGTCGGTCTGTTCGCCGAAGGCGCTCTGGCTGCTGGTCCAGCGGGCGACGCGGCCGTCCATGCCGTCGAGCATCGATGGCGATGAAAACGGCGATGGCGGCGTTTTCAAACAGGCCGTGCATGGCTTGGGTGATGGCAAAGAAGGCGGAGAAGAGGGCGGCGATGGTGAATGAGTTGGGCAGGACGTAGATGCCGTTTTCGCGGATGCGGTGGCGGATGGCGGTGCGGTTGTCCGGCTGCGGGCGTTTTGCCATGGGGATACCGTGCGGTTGGTTGGGAAAAACGGCGCGATTATAACCGATTTGCCCGAGGGCGTCCGATCGGCATAAAAGGCCGTCTGAAAGGTTTTCAGACGGCCTCACAGGATGCTGCTGGCGGCTTTATTCTGCGGCGGCTTCCTTGTACCGCTTCTGCGGCCGGGGTTTGGGCGGCTGGTTCTGGCGGCCTGCGCTTCGCGTTCGGCCTGCGCTGCGCCTGTTTTTCGCGCTTCTTTCACCATCGGGTTTTGCGCGGCAACGGTCTGTTCTTCGGCGCTCACTTCGCCTTTTGGCGCGGTTGTTCAAGTCAAGCGTTTGCCGCCGCACGCACGATTTGAGGTAGCGCGGGCGGCGGCAGTGGTTGGCCAGCGCGCGCATGATGAGGGCAGGGTCGTATTGCGGCATGGCGGCGACGAGGTCTTGGTCTGCGCCCAGTGCGAGGGGTTTGAAGCGTTTGAAGACTGCGCATTTGCCGTAGATGTGGCCGGCGAGTCGCGTCGGTCTGTTTCTTTTGCTCATGGTCTGCACGGCGGAACGGAGTGCCGCGCCCAAAGCGGTTTCGTGTGTCATGTTTTTGTATTCCTAAAATAAGCGGCAGATCGAAAAACGGGCGGCATTGTAGCTCAAAGGTGTGTTTTGTTGCTGCTTTTGGCAACAAGGCCGTCTGAACGGTTTTGGCGCGGGCGGCCGGATTTTTCAGACGGCCCTGTGTCCGAATGCGGCCGCTCTGCGGCGTTGGCGAGCATTTCGGCGGCGTGACTGAGGGTGGTGGCGGTGATGGTTTCGCCGCCGAGCATACGGGCGATTTCGCCGTCCGTCCCGTTCTTCGGCGAGAGTACGCGGATGCTGCTGACGGTTTGCTCGCCCTCGCTGTTTTTCCTGACCCTGCCAGTGGTGTTCGCCGCAGGCGCCACTCTGGCAGGTGGGTAACGGCCAGCACTTGGTGCTGCGTGCCGAGGCGGCGTCAGGGCGCGGCCGCACGGTTTCGGCCACGCCGCCGCCGATGCCGGTGTCCACTTCGTCGAAAAATCAGGGTCGGCGTATGGGTGTGAGCGGCTGCGTGCCGACTTGCAGGGACGAGGCTGATGCGGGCGAGTTCGCCGCCGGATGCCACTTTGTTCAGCGGCCGCAGCGGACTCGCCTTGTTGGGCGGATACTGGTATTGCATGTGTTCGAGGCCGTGCGGGCGGGGAGGCAGGCAGCGAGTTCAAGTGGAAACTGCGCGCCCTTCATTGCCAGATGCTGCATATTTTCGGTGACTTCTCGGCCGAGGCGTTCGGGCGGCGGCGACGGCGTTCTGGCAGACAGGCGCTCGGCCACTTCGGCGTATTGCTGTCGCAGCGTTCGGCGGCGGCTTCGAGGGCTGGGGTGTCGGCGGCGGCTTCGAGGCGTTGCTGCAGCGCGGTTTCGGTTTCTTCGAGCTTGGCGGGCAGCTCCTGCGGCTCGACGCGGTATTTGCGCGCCATGGCCCATGAGTTCGCCCATGCGTCCTTCCTGCGCAGCCAGTTCGGCCGGGGTCGAGTTCGGTGCGCGAGGCGACACCGCGCACGGCGGCGGCGGACTTCGCCCAGTTCGGCTTCGACGCTGGCGAGACAGGTTCGAGGGCTTTCGGCAAAGCGCGGTTCGATGCCGCTGAGGGCTTTCGAGTTTTTTCTGACAGCGGTAGACGTGCGCTGCAGGCCGCGTGTCGCCGTCGATGATGGCTTCCACTTCGCGCGCCGTCTCCACTCAGCTCGGCGGCGTGGGCGAGGCTGTCGTGCTTTGGCTGAGGCTTTTCCCATTCTGCCGGGGCGCGGGGGCGAGGCGGGAGAGTTCGCCGTGCTGCCATTCGAGGCGTTCGCGTTCGATTTGCAGGTGCTTTCGCGCTGTTCTTCGGCGGCTTTGAGGGCTGGCAAGCGCCGACTGGCGGGCTGCGGTAGGCGGCTGCGACTTCCTGCGCCAGCGGCAGGCAGCCGGCGAAGGCGTCGAGCAGTCTCGCGCTGCGCGGCTTCGCGGTTGAGCGACTGGTGGCGTTTTGGCCGTGGATGTCGATCAGGCGGCTGCCGATGCTTTTCAGTTGCGACGAGGGTGGCGGCCTGGCTGTTGAGGTAGCTGCGGCTTTTTGCCTTTGGCGTCGATGATGCGGCGCACGGACAGTTTCGTCGGCATCGTCGGCCAAAAGCCCTGTTCGCGCAGTTCGTCTTTGCAGCTCGGGCAGTTGCGGAGAGGTCGAACAGGGCGGAGAGGCGGGCTTCTCGCGCCGCCGCGCGACTTTGGCGTAGTCGGCCTTGTCGCCCAGCAGCAGGCCGACGGCGTCGAGGGTGATGGATTTGCCCGCGCCGGTTTCGCCGGTCGAGCACGGTGAAAACCGGGTTGGAAGTCGAGGTCGAGTCGGTCGACGATGACGAAGTCGTTGAGGGAGAGCGCCAGCAGCATGGGTGTCCTCGGGAGGCCGTCTGAAAGGCGGCGATTATATAGCGGAACGGATTGGGATGTCTGCGCGGCGCTGTGTCTGCAGGCTTGGCCGCGCGGCAGGCCGCTTCCGCCGTAAGCCTTCGCGGGCATAAACGCAGGAATGTCGTTTTTGAGACCTGAGGCCGTCTGAAAACCGATGTCCCGTAAGCGGAAACTGTTTTTCAGACGGCCTTTCGCTTTCAGACTGCCTCTGCCGTTGCGGCCGTCCGAACGGCGCTTTGTCTGCCGCTACCGCCGCCGTTTGCCGCGTCGGGGGTGGTTTGGGTTTGGCCGTTATGGGCGGGGCAGGCGGGTTCGGAGGAGGTCGGCGGTGGCGGCGAGCTGCTGCCAGAGGATGCTGCTTTGTTCGCCGCCGTCCTGCGGGCGCAGGTCTTTGATGGCGGCGCGGATGTCGGCGAGGCGTTGGCGGAAGGCGTCTTCGGGTAGTTCGGCATGTCTTCCATCAGGGTGCAGACTTCGTGGCGGCGGGAAAGTAGCGCTGCAGGAAGGGTTGGTGTTCAGGGTCGCGGCGCAGGGTGTCGCAGTAGGCGCCCGAAAGGCGGAGATGTAGCCGATGAGGGAATAGTTTGATTTTGAGCAGTTGGAAGCCGTCTGCAAAGGCGGCTGCCGTATTTTTGACGGCTCGCCCGACATGTCGGACAGTGTGCTGAGAGGGCGGCGGCGCATTCGTGGCTGCGGCGGCGCGGCTGCAGGTAGGCGACGTCTCGCCGCCGCCGCTGTTTCAGGCTGTCGAGGATGCCGCGCAGGTAGCCCGCGTCGGCGGCGATGGCGGCGGCGCCGGTTTTGCCCCAGTTGCAGGTAGTGCCAGTCGGGCCAGAGGTAGGACACGGCCGCCCAGGCGAGCAGGCAGCCGACGACGGTGTCGGCCATGCGCATCGGGCAGGGCTTGGGCGATGTCGGAGCCGGCGATGGAGAAGCCGATGAGGGCTTGGATGGTGATGAAAGAAGGTGGAGTAGCTGTATTTGTTGGCGCGGAAGAGGAAGAACAGGGCCACGCCGGCGGTCAATGACCATCAGTTTGGCTTCGAGCGACTGGGTGAAGTAGGGCAGCAGGGAGCCGACGAGCACGCCCGCCAGTGTGCCGGCGATGCGTTGTTTCAGACGGCTTTTGGGTGGCGGAGTGGTTGGGTTGGCAGACGAAATACGGCGGTGAGCAGTATCCAGTAGCCGAAGTTGAGGTCGCAGGGTTTCGACGACGAGGCCGCAGAAGAGCGACTATCAGCGCCATGCGGACGGCGTGGCGGAAGGTGGGGCTTCGGGGGTGAGCTGGCGAGCGGATGCTTTTTGACGGCGTCTTTCAGTTTGGCCGATCGTGGTGGGCGATGCGCAGGTCGCCGCCTTGCTTCTTCGGTCAGCCCGCTGTCGAGGTGGGAGCTGGTAGTTGATGCTTTGCAGGTTGGCGGCCAGACGTTGCAGCAGTGCGGCAGTTTCGGCGTGCGCGCGGTGGCGTTGGCGGCATAATGCGCCGCCGACTGTTTGAGGCCCTTTGCGCGGCGCGGGGCCGAGGCGGGTCGTCTGTAGATGCGGCCGTTGCGCAGGCTGTCGGCGATGTCGCGGCAGGCCTGCGCCTGCAGTTCCATCAGGCGCAGGAAGCGGAAAAATCAGGTCGCTGTTTTTTTCAGTTTGTCGGCCATTTGCGCGGTAGCTGTATGTGGCTGGAGCTGGCGCGTTCGTGGATGTCTTGGGCGGCGAAGTAATAGCGCAGCATGCGGGTGGTGCGCGAGGTGGCGGTGCTGGCCGCGTATGCGGTAGAAGAGCGCGCTGCGGCAGAGGTTGAAAGTGGTGGATGACGCGGTTGTTTTTTTCATGGCCAGGGCGATTTGCCGCTGCTTCGAGGCCGTCTGTTTCGTCAGGGGTCGAAAAAGCAGGCTTTGGCGTCGAGGTAGCGCACCCAGTGCGGTGTAGGCGTTCGGCGACGGCTTCCTGCACGGGGCGGTGCGGCAGCAGAATGTGCAGGCCGAGGTGATGACGGCTGTAAAAGCGACGCGCCGCAGAGAAATCATCAGTGGGTTGACGATACCAGGCGGAGGCGCTGTCGGGGTTGTGGGTCAGCGTGGTGTACACGGCCACCGCCAGCGTGCCGGAAGGCGATGGTGCGGTAGCGCAGGCCGACGGCGCCTATCATGGTGAAGACGAAAGGCCAGAGGGCCATCACGGGCAGAAACAGCGCGGTGCTGCCCAGCGATGCCTGCACTGACAGCGAAGAGAGCGGCAAAGGCCGCCAGCGATACGGCGGTGTTTTTCAGACGGCCTGAGAGGGCGTTGTCCAAATCCACCAGCCCGCCCGCAATCACGCCCAGCACCAGCGGGATGGCGAGTTTTTCCAAATGGAAGCGGTAGACCAGCAGGGCGATGATGCTGACAGATAAAAAGCGGCGGCAGGGTGGCGATGAATTTGCCGCTGACGGGCGGGGTTTTTGAATTTCATGGCGGTGTTTTGGCGGGGTTGGTGCGGGCGCGATTGTACACCGCATCAGGCCGTCTGAAAGCAGGTTTGAGGCCGTCTGAAACGGCGGAAAACGCGCTTTCAGACGGCCTCTTTCGGTGTCGATAATCCCGCTCCCCCAACCCACCGGAGTGACAACGTGAACAAAATCCGCCACGTCCTGATGCTTGCCTCGCCGCCGTGCTCGGCGTCGCCGCCGCAGGCGACTGGTCGCAGGACATCACCGTTTACCACCGCACGCCCGACCCGCGATCAAACGCGCCCTGGCGCTCACCGATCAGGCTCTGTCTGACCCGATTACCGACAATAAAGCCCTCAGCCCACCGCAACCTGTCCGTTTGGGCGGGGCGTGCGCTCTCCACGCAGCCGCGGCAGACGATGAAATGGTGCGCCGCCCTGCAAAAGCGCCATAAAGCCGAAAAATCGCCCCAATTACCAAACTGGCGGCTACACCCGACAGCGGCCGCTGCATCACCCAATTGAAACTGAATGGAGAGGCGCGCCAATCCATCGCAAACATCCCCTCCGCCGCGCAGCTGGCCGCCGCCCGATTTCCCCGCCTCGCTGGACGACCGCTGCGGCGTTTTATGTGACCGGCCAGGCGAAATATGTTGAAGAAATCGCCGCCTATGTTGCCGACAACGCCGGCATGACCGACAAGTTTGCCAAAAAGAGCGCCGCACGCGCGGCGACGCTTTCAATGCCGTTACCTTCCAGGCCGCCCGCTGGTGCGCTGGCCTCCACTATGGCGCAGTATCCCGAAATCCGCCGCATCGTCGACAAATACGCCGCCACACTGCCCGCCGCCAAACGGCGAGGCGCTGGATAAAGAATTGGAAAAATAGCTGCGCCAGGCCGTCTGAAAGCGGAGTTTGAACAAAAGCGGAAACCGCGCTTTCAGACGGCCTCCTTATGCGATAATCGCGCCCGTCTTCGGACACCGTCATGCAGAACCGCCCGCCCGCCGCACCTTCCCGCGCTGCCCGCAGCGGCGTTCCGCTTTTCCCATCCCGCCCGCCCTGCGGGCTGCTGCTTGCATGCCGCATGAAGGCCGCAAGTTCACTGGAAAGGAAATCCCATGCCCAATCCGCTCTACCGCCAAAACATCATCTCCATTTCAGACCTCTCCACCCCGAAACTGAACTGCTGCTTCAGACGGCCTAAAGCTCAAAGCCAACCCGCGCAGCGACCTGCTCGAAAGGCAGGCTCATCGGCTCGTGTTTTTCGAGCCTTCCACGCGTACGCGGCTGTCGTTTAGAAACCGCCGTGCAGCGGCTCGGCGGCAAAGTCATCGGCTTTGCCGACGGCGCGAATACCAGTGCCAAAAAGGCGAAACCCTCGCCGACACCGCCCGCATCATCTCCAGCTACACCGACGCCATCATCCAACGCCACCCCAAAGACGGCGCGGCGCGCGTGTTGGCCGAATCTTTCCAAAGTGCCCGTGATTAACGCGGCGACGGCAACTAACCAGCACGCAGCCAAACCCTGCTCGATTTGGTAACGATTTACGAAACCCAAGGCCGTCTGAACGGCCTCTAAAAATCGCCATGGCGGGCGACCTCAAATACGGCCGCACCGTCCATTCCCTCTGCCAGGCGCTCAAACGCTGGGGCTGCGGAATTTGCCTTCGTCTCCCCGCCCAGCCTCGCCATGCCCGACACATCACCGAAGGGCACTGAGGTGCAAGGCTGCGCGTATCAGACGTTTGGCAGTCTCGAAGAAGCCGTCGAATGGGCGGACATTCTTACATGACCCGCGTACAGCGCGAACGCTTCGACGAACAAGAGTTCGCCAAAAATCCAAGGCAAATTCAGCCTCGATGCCGCCATGCTCGCCGGTGCCAAACCCAATCTGCGCGTTTTGCACCCCCTGCCGCGCGTCGACGAAATCCACCCGACGTCGATGCCACGCCGCACGCCTACTATTTTGAGCAGGCCACCAACGGCGTGTACGCCCGCATGGCGATTCTGTCGCTGTGTTAAACGAAGAAGTGTAAGGAGCAAACATGGAACAGAAAAACTCAGCGTCGAAGCCATCGAAAAGGCACCGTCATCGACCACATCCCCGCCGGACTCGGTCTCGCCATCCTGCGCCAGTTCAAACTACTGCACTACGGCAGCGCCGTCACCGTAGAGCTTCAACCCGCCGAGCAAAAACGCAGGGCAGCAAAAGACATCATCAAAAATCGCCGGTGTTTTCCTTCGACGATGCCGCTGCCAACCGCCTCGCCCTCTTTGCTCCCGGAGGCGGTGGTCAACACCATCGAAGATTTCAAAGTGGTGGCAAACGCCGCCTGCAACTGCCGACGAAATCGCCGAAGTGTTCCGCTGCCCCAACGCCAACTGCGCCAGCCGCAGCGAGCCGGTGAAAAAGCCGTTTTTATGTGAAAACGCAAAAACGCGCAAACCAAACTCAAATGCCACTACTGTGAAAAACCTTCCCGCGCGGCGTGTTGTTGGAGGCTTAGGCTTGTCAGGAACCGCGACACCGATAAAGGTAGAGGCCGTCTGAAAAACCCTGATTCAGGGGTTTCAGACGGCCTTTGAGACCTTTGCAAAAAGCCTCTTCCTTCGACAGCCGGAACCCAAACACAGGGTTTTTCGGCTGTTTTCGCCCCCAATCACCCTGATTTTACCTAAATACCCCTTAATCCTCCCCGGACGCCCCATAATCAGGCATCCGGGCCGCCTTTTAGGCGGCAACAGACACACTTAGCCTGTTGGCCGCTTTCAACAGGTTTAAACACATCGCCTTCAGATGGCTTTGCGCACTCACTTTAATCAGCCCGAAATAGGCTGCCCGGGCGTAGCGGAATTTACGGTGCAGCGTCCCGAAGCTCTGTTCGACCACATAACGGGTTTTCGACAAATATCGGTTACGTTTGGTTTGCGCTTCCGTCAGCGGACGGTTGCGGTGGGCTTTGCGCATAATGCCGTCCTGCAGCCGATGTTCTTTCAGATGTTGCCGGTTTTCCGCACTGTCGTAGCCTTTATCGGCATAGACGGTCGTACCTTCGGTTAGGCCTTCCAACAAAGGCGACAGATGGTTGCACTCATGGGTATTGGCGGGGGTGATGTGCAGTTTCCCGATATAGCCTTCCTCATCGGTGCGGGTATGTTGTTTGTAACCGAGTTTGTAGAGGCCGTTTTTCTTTGTCCAACGGGCATCTTTATCTTTGCTCGGTGTGGTTTGACCGCTGACTTGTCCTTCGTCATCGACTCTGCTGGCCTGACGCTGCTTTGCTGCTGGTTTGAATAATGGTGGCGTCAATGACGGCGGCGGATGCTTTCTACTTTTTAGGCCTCGGTCAGCTGGCGGTTAATCAGTTCCAGCACTCGGACAGGGTCTTGTCTTGCGCCAGCCGGTTACGGTAGCGGCATAAGGTGCTGTAATCGGGGATGCTCAGTTCGTCAAAACGGCAAAACAGGTTGAAATCGATGCGGGTGATGAGGCTGTGTGTTCGAGCTCGGGATCGGAGAGGCTGTGCTATTGTCCGAGCAGGACGGCTTTGAACATGGATAGCAGTGGATAGGCGGGACGACCGCGGTGGTCTCGAGGTAACGGGTTCTTTTGACGATTCAGGTACTGCTCGATCGGCTGCCAATCAATCACCTGATTCAACTTCACAGTGGAAGCGGTCGATGTGTTTGGCAATCATGGCTTGATGCGGTTTGTTGAAGAAGGTGTTTGATGAGAAACCCTCTAAAATGTCTTGATGGAAATTTAGGGATTTTGGGATTTTGCAAAGGTCTCAGGCCGTCTGAAAAGGTCGCGTCTGAAACCCGAAACGGGTTTTCAGACGGCCTTTGTTGCAAGGTACGGGTGCGGTGCTCTTGTTTACTAAAGCGCCCTGGCGCCAGTCCGTCGAGAAAAACCGGCGCAGGGCGAAGGAGCGCAGGTTTTTCGGCTTCGAGCGAGGTGAGACAGACTGAGTTCTCGCCTTCGGCGTGGCGGGGTTGCGGCGGCGGAAGTAGGCGGCTTTCCGTGGGCGGCGGTTTTTCGTTCAGCCATTCGCTTTTCAGGTGGCCTTGCAGGATTGCGGGTAGCGCACGAGGCCGCTATCGGTGGTAGTGCGCGCCGAAGCGGTCGGCGGCGAGGCGGTCGATGAGTTGTTGGATGTCGGGCGGTGGGGTGGCGGCGGTTGGGGTAGTAGGCTTTTGCTGAATACGTTGAGGTAGCGGTAGGTGCAGGTCGCCTTTGACGATTAGGAGCCAGTAGAGCGGGGCGTCGGGCATTTGCGCTTTCGGACGGCCCGCGCCAGGGCGCACCAGGCCAGCGGCGAGGGCTTGTTCGCCCCAAAAGCGGTGTGGTCGATGACTGGTGTCGCCGGAGAGAAAACGTGCGCGGGCGGCGCGGCCGTTGTCGGTGAAGGGGATGGTTTTGAGGGTGAGTGAAGCCCGCGTATCTCGCCCGCCTGTGTCTTCGAGCAGGAGGATGTGGTCTTTTCGGCGAGGTCGCGGCGGAAGAGTTCCGGGCAGTGGTGCCGCCGTAGTAACGCCGCCTACATGAGGGCGTAGGAGTGCGGCGTTTGTTGTGCTGGACAGGGTTTGCGGGGCGAGGGGTGCGGGTGGTGAGTTTGTCTCGGCGGTTTGCGGGTCAGGACGGGTCAGCCACAGGCGTAGAGGGCGGCGAGGAGGAGGGCGGTGGCGGTTTGGTTGGCCAGATGCGGCGTGTCTCCAGCCGATAAACCACGCTGTGCGTGCGGGTGGTGGCGGTGGAAGGCGGCGATGTAGGCGGCAGAAACAGGTTTCCGGCGGCGAACATGGCGGCCATCACGGCAAGGTATGGGCGGCGAGCGGGCGCGGGGTTTCGCGGCGCACAGCCAGGCGGCGGGCAGGAGGATGGCGATGCTGAGCGGCTGGCGATGTGCGTGGGCGTACTGCCTGCCAGCGGTTGAGGCCGATGCATCAAAACGATTTTCGGCGAGGGCGCGGGCGAGCGCCGGGCGGCGCAGAAAAGGAGGTAGGCGGCTTTCAGACGGTGGCCTGAAGCATGTGTGGAGCAGAACACGGCGGGCGGTAGCACCAGCCAGAACAGGTCGGTTGCGCCCAGCCACTGGCTTTGGGCGGGGCGTTGCCTGCCCGCTGCGCGCGAAATGGTTTTTGCCAGACGCCATAAACAGCAGCGAGGCGGCGAGGCATGCGCAGCAGGGAGGCCGTCTGAAAGGCGCGCTCACAAAATGCGGCTCCTGTTCGCGCACTGATGCCTGCGGCTTCCAGGTTCTCCGCCCGCGGCGAGGGTTTGCCGCCATGAGGGTGATTTCGGGCATCAGGGAGGTCGGCGCGCTGTTGCAGAAACGCGCGCGGCCGCCGAAGCGGTCGATATTGGTCGCGCTGCTGTTTCGTCATGGCGACGTCCGCCGATGATGAAGTGCGACAGCGGCTCGAAAACGAGGCGGATAAGCGGGTTCAGACGGCCGAAACGGTAGCTGACGACGGTGTGCACTTCGGTGGTGTCGTCGTCGAGCGGCGTGCAGGAGGAGGTGACGATGTAGTGTTTACCGTCGGATGAAGCGGTAGTCGACGCGCGAGGTGGCAGCGATGGAAGCGGTCGATTGCGACATTTCCGGTATCCGCTGCCTTTTGCAGCAGCTTTCCTACACCAGGCTCGCGCGGCCTCGTTTGCGTAATTCGATTTGCGCGCCGTCGGCGTGCACGCCGCAGCAGGGCACGCACTGGGTTTGCCGGTGGGGGCGCGGAACCAGGAGTTGTGCACATACACCGCGTGCGGGCAGTCGAGGAAGTTTTCCAAGCACCAGTCGACGGGCGCGGCAAAGCGGGTTTTCATGCGGAAGGTGGTGTAGCCCGCTCCGTTTATGCAGGCGAAGGGCAGCGGCGCGGGCGTGGCGGGCGTGCCGATACCACAGACCAGACGCAGCAAAGTCCTGCGCCGTGCAGCGTGCGGCGGGCACGCGCACGTCGGGCGTGCAGGCGCAGCCGCACGGTGGCGGGAATCTCCGCCGGCCTGCCGTCGCCGTCGAACGACCAGCCGTGTGTAGGCGCATTTGAGGCAGCCGTTTTCCGACTTTGCCGATCGACAGCGGCACGTTGCGGTGCAGGCGTGCAGTCGACAAGCGGCGTGGCATGGCGGCCGCGCCTGATGGAAAAACGGCGTAGTGCCGCCCGAAAAGCCGCCGCACGGCCTGCGGCTTTTGCGGCGCACGTCTTTTCGCGCGGCGATATAGCACCAGTCACTGTGCAGGGCCGTTGGCGGCGTGCCGGGAGTGTCATCATGAGTTGTTCCTCTTTGTTTTCTATGCGCGTTTTGAGGCCGTCTGAAAGCCGCAGTGCGCTTGCGGGCAGTTTTTCGTTCTTCAAACTGTCTTTGGGACGCGGAAACCGCACGTGCGTCGCGGGCGGTATATCCCGCTTTAGTGGTGCAAATTCAGACGGCTGTCTCTGCGCTTTGAGGCCGTCTGAAAACTTCCCGCCGCTACCATTGGACCAATGCTGCGCAGCCGCGCGCAGACGGCCTCTGCCTTTGCGACGGGCGGCAGCAGCAGCGGGATTTTGCGCACGGCAAACCGCCGTTCCGGCGCGGACGCGCCGCGTAAGCCTGCGGGTCGGCGCGAGAGGCGCAGCCACGCAGGGCGGCGAGCTCGGGCTGCGCGGCGGGCGTGGTAGGCGTATGTGCGGGTTGGCGCAAAGGGCTTCGTCCAGCCGCGCCGCTCGAGCGGGAACGTGCGCGGTTTGGGCATCGGGCCGACAGCAGGCGGTAATACGGCGGATTGTCCTGCACGCCCTGCAACGGGGCGCGTTGCAGCCAAATCGGGCGACACCACGGTTTCCATGGCGGTGCGGATAAAGGCTTCTGCTGAGTTTTTCGCCGCACATCGCTGCTCAGGCTGCCGCGTCCGACAAATTCGATTTCGGGCACACCGCTGTGCAGCGCGTGCACGCGCACATAATCGCGCCCGTGGCCGTAGCGGTACGGCCCGCCCTGGGTGGTGAGCACTCGGGCGGTAATCGCCGCCTGCGCGCGTCTGCCAGGCGGGCACGATGCCGTCGGCGCGGCAAATTCGTAGAAAATGGCTGTCTCATGGCTAGAAAGCGGGAGGCCGTCTGAAAACAGCCGTTTTCGTTTTCTCAGACGGCCTTTCAGTTTACGGCTCTCCCCATGCGGAGCAAAAGCGGAATGCTGCCCGCAAACCTGGGTCGCCAGCAGCCCTTTGCCTTCAATAAATACATGGGAGCAGCTGCCGCAGCGCATCGGCGGGCGCGGCGGCGGTTGTGGCTTTGTCTGCGGCAGCAGTGTACGAGGCGCGGGCCACAGATGGCGCGTGTCAGGCGTGCGCGCGACAAGGCGCGGGAAGGCAGGAGCGCGGCGGCGCGGGTCGGCAACGGCTGCGTGAATATCGTCCTGACGCGTCTGCATGGTCTGCACAAAAGCGGCAGCATGAGTGGACCTGGCACACGGAAACCAAAGCTCAAAGTCCGCCGCGCCGCAGCAGGCGCGCGCAGGCAAGCTGCCATTCCCGCGCGCTTTGCGCCGGACTGCAGCTCGGGCAGAAAGAACAGCACGCGCGGCAGGAGCGCGGCGGCGGTTTCGCGGGCCGAAATGGTCCAAATCGCCGCCGCTGCCGATGGGAATGCCGCCTGCGGTGTGCGTGCGGCCGCGCGCGGCAGGGCTGACGATGAAAAACAGCCTGCCCGCAAAGGCCGCAGGCCGCCGCCGCCACACATCCGCCAGCCAGGAGCAGAACGGCGCGGCGGAAGGCGGCACAGAGGCTTTCAGGTATAGGGAACGAGTTTCGCGCCGCCTGTGCTGCCGCCCGTCCTCGAAGCAGACGTCCGTGGTGAGCACGTCACGCTTCGCCCGCCGCGGTGCGTTCCCATCAGGGCTGCGCAAGCCCCTCATAATCCGACACACGGGCGCGGCACCGGGCGAAATCTTCGTAATGCCATTGCGATGCGTGCCGCTCGCCGTCCGAGACAGGCTGCACCGCCGCCCAGAGTGCACACATGTCGCGCAAACGGCGCGCGCTGGCCGCCTCCTGAGGCTGCGACAAGCGCCGTCTGAAAAACGGGAAGAGGGCGGTGGCGGAAAGTGGCGGGCAGTGTGGGCATAAGAGGCCGTCCTGAGCGGGAGACTACACATAAAGCGTGCCCGCGCTGATGAGCGCGGGGCGGAAAATTAAAATACGATAATTCAAAGGTGGTATTGAACTGCGCTCCAAAAGTATAGCGCTTGCGCCACGTGCGCGAGTTTGGTTTAATCCGCGCTTCGCTGAAAAGCTTACGGGTGATGCAAGCTCCAGTTGGTAGGCGTCTGCCTAGCAAGCAGAATGTCGGCGGTTCGACTCCGTCATCACCCGCCAAAGTTTTCCTTTGCCATTATCTTTATAATGATAATGCGCGGTGGTAAGCTCAGTTGATAGGAGTACCGGCCTCTGTCAGGCCGCCGGGGTCGCGGGTTCGAGCCCCGTCCGCCGCGCCAAAACTCATCGGTGACGATTAGCTCAGTTGGTAGAGCGTCACTGCCTTACAAGCAGAATGTCGGCGGTTCGACTCCCGTCATCACCCACCACAAGTTTCCTTTCATTGTCTTATTGACGGTGATGCGCGGTGGTAAGCTCAGCTGCGTTAGTAGCGGCCTGTCACGCCGTCGCGGGTCTCGAGCCCCGTCCGCCGCGTACGCCAAAATCATCGGGTGATTAGCTCAGTTGGTGAGCGTCTGCCTGACAGAATGTCGGCGGTTCGACTCCGTCATCACCCACCACAGTTTCCTTTCATTGTCTTATTGACGGTGATGCGCGGTGCTAGCTCGCTGGTTCGAGTACTGCCTGTCACGCCGTCGCGGGTTCGAGCGCCCGTCCGCCGCGCCAAATATCTGCGTTTTCCTTTCTTCATTTTATGTTTCCTTTCTTGATTTATTTGCGGCCGGGCTCTTTCCGGCCGTCTTTCTGTCTGCTGTCTGCAGCGGCCGACGAGGTCGGGGACGGCAAAGCCGAAGACCCTTGCAAAAAGTCGCTTTCCTTCGACAGCGCCGGAACCCAAACACAGGTTTTCGGGCTGTTTTCGCTAGTGCGCCTAATTTTACCCAAATACCCCTTAATTCTCGGACGCACCCCAGCACGGGCATCCGCCGCCGCTAGGCGGCAACAGGCCTGCCAGCCTGTATTAGCCGCTTTCAACAGGTTTAAACACATCGCCTTCAGATGGCTTTGCGCACTCACTTTAAGCAAACCGAAATAGGCTGCCCGGGCGTAGCGGAATTTACGGTGCAGCGTCCCGAAGCTCTGTTCGACCACATAACGGGTTTTCGACAAATATCGGTTACGTTTGGTTTTGCGCTTCCGTCAGCGGACGGTTGCGGTGGGCTTTGCGCATAATGCCGTCCAACAACCGATGCTCTTCCAGATGTTGTCGGTTTTCCGCACTGTCGTAGCCTTTATCGGCATAGACGGTCGTGCCTTCGGCTATCCCTTCCAGCAAAGGCGACAGGTGGTTGCACTCATGGGTATTGGCGGGAGTGATGTGCAGTTTCTCGATATAGCCTTCCTCATCGGTGCGGGTATGTTGTTTGTAACCGGGTTTGTGAGGTTTTCGGCGTAAGTAACAAATTTACTGCTAAATCAGAGAAGCAACGCACTATGCAACAAATTTACTGCCGCAAATTCATATTTCTAGCAAAAATGATCCTTAATAAACCTTATCTTATTACCCCTACTCATACCATGATGGCATTCCAGTCTGCGCTTCATATCCGAGAACGCACCATCCAATAAATTAGTAGTATTCGGGATATTGAGATCAGTGATATTGCTCAAACACAAACAGGTTATCCATATTCCGTTTCAAACTGAAATACGCACTTGAGTCTCGGATGGGTGTAGTGTGTTTTACCTGTTTCAGGATGGGTCGTCCGCTCGTTTTAGGTAGTGTCGGTATCGTTCAAAACCATGCTTTCAGGCTGCTTTCAAAGTCTCGTTCTCACGGCTGCTTTTTAAGCTCAGTGCCAATCGCCAAAGTTCTTTGCCCGCAGCCGTTTGCGGATTGCGCGTTAGATAGCGACCAACGGTTTTGACTTGATGGAAGTGGCAAAGTTGTACAGGGATATTGGGGAATAATTGCGGCAGTCCTTTACGACCATCGCAAACAATACTTTTGTACTTCAATACCTTTGGCTTTCAGGCTGCTTATGGCTTCGGCGTACAAGGTATTGGTTTCGTATTTGACTTCGGTTACGGATAGAGCTTTGCCGCTGATGCTGTCTAATAGAACCATAACGCCGAAGCTGTGCCCGAAGTAAGTATCCATAACAACATTGGCACACTTAGGCGTGGCAAATTGGGCTTTGGGATTGGCTTTTTTGAGATGGCGCAAGATGGTTTGACGGCTGCATCCGTAAGTTGCGGCAAGTTGTGTGGCGGTTTGTTTCGCTCTACGGTGTAAGAGTGCCATAGTGTTTGTGGATTGATGCGGTTGCCGCCGTTGAAATACTTGTTACAACATTTGCATTTTGTATCGTTGGCGACCTTGATGCTTACCATTCTTTTTGACCTGTTTTGAGCCGCAAAAAGGGCATTTTTTGTGTTCAAAGGTTTTGACTCCGCTTAAAGCCTTGTAGCATAAGGCTTGCGGGGGTTTTGGGCAGTAAATTTGTTACTTACGCCTCCTTCGTAACGAGGAGTGTATTATGGCGGCTGTTTCGCAGTTGCAGCCTACGACATCATCACGAGCCAGATAAGATGCACAGGCAAAATCCAGTCTAAATTAAAGCATTTCAGTCTTAAATTAAACTAGATTTTCTGTGCTTATATTACCCACGTCACCTGCAATCCGTCCTGCAAAAGCTGTCCGCCCAATTTCCCGCCGTATTGCTGACCGGTGCGCGGCAGGTCGGCAAATCCACGCTGCTTCAGCACATTGCGCCCGAATACGGATACCTGACCTTAGAGCGATCCCTTGCTGCTCGACCAAGCCAAAAACGAGCCGCAACTGTTTTTATTGAACCACGCCGCCGCTGATTGTGGACGAAGTCCAATACGCCCCCTGAGCTGTTTCCCCTGTTGAAAAATGGATATAGACCGGCGCAAGCAGAACGGTCTGTACCTGCTGTCCGGTTCGCAGGCTTTTGAGTTGATGCAAAACGTCAGTGAAAGTCTGGCCGGGCGTATTGCGGTATTGAAATTAAACGGACTGTCGTGGCGCGAAATGCGCGGCGATGATTTTCAGACGGCCTTTGTGCCGGACGAAGGTTGATTTGGCCGACCGGAAACCCGTATTCAGGTTACCCGAACACGAAAATATCTGGCAGATTATCCACCGCGGCGATATGCCGCGCCTATACGAGCTTCGCAAACCGACTGGCAGGTTTACTGTGCCTCGTATGTCGCCACCTATATCGAACGCGACGTGCGCCAATTGATCAATGTAGGCAGCAGCGGCGATTTCACTCGGTTCATGATTGCTAGTGCCGCCCGCAGCGGGGAATTATTGAATTACAGCAGCGTGGCCCAGGAAATCGGCGTATCGGTGGATACCGTCAAGCGTTGGCTCACCGTGCTGCAAACATCGGGCATCGTCTCATTCTGCAGCAACCCCGTATGGCAACAACCACCTCAAACGCGCGCCATCAAAACCCCGAAAGTCTATATGCGAACACTGCCCTGATGGCCTACCTGACCAAATGGCTGACGCCGGAAACCATTCAAAACGGAGCCAAGAGCGGGCAGTTTTGAAACCTTCGTCGTGGGCGAAATCATCAGTCCTTCCACAACCAAGGGCCAGGAACCGCCGATTTATTTTACTGACACCAATCAAAAGAAATCGACCTACTGAGTCAGAACATCGGCAGATGCTGCATCCCGTTGAAACTCAAAGGCTACCACAATCCCAATATGGCCGCTGCTTTCAACCTGCTGCGCAACACGCTGCCGGCAAACGAGTGGGCATCGCCCACGGCACGATTATCAACCAGTACCCGCAAAAATCTGGTTGGCGGAGAATTTGGTTGCCGTGCCTGCGGCTCTGTTTGAAGCCACCGAAACCGCCCCTTCAAGGAATGAACCATGCCCAACACCCACCAACCCCATCCCATCCGAACATTTCCACGACGGCGCCCTCTATCTCCTGCAAGCTCACCGACTGGACCTTCACGCCTACCACACGCCCGGCAAATCCGAGTATGCCGTGGTGTACGGCACGGTCGCCCAAGACGGTTCGGGACGCTTTGCCGCAGGCGGCCGAATCCGACCCTCGCCCGTTACCCGATGGGCGGCACCGCTAGCCGCATACGCACAACTCGGTGTATTGCCTGCCGGAAGGTGCAGGCTGCTTTTGCGACCTGCCCGCAACCTTGCAGCCTGCCATAGACAGTTTGGGTATCGACCCTGCCGAAGCGGCCGTTATCCTGCAAAACGCCTTCATGCAGCCTGCACATCCTTTGCCTGAAACCGCCTGTTTCGGCGTTCCGGTGATGCGGACGGCAGGACAGGGCGACTATCCGGTCGTCATGGAGCACCACATCGCCGAATTGCCGTTCTATTCATTTTGGCGGGACAGCAGCATCGGTTCCGCCCAAAGCCTGATAGACGGGCAAGCCACCGTTTTTCTGCATGATTGGAACGCAGTTCTGCCGCCGGTTTGTCCGTGCGCTAAACACCGCGGCCAAACCGGCCATACCAGTACAAACAAAGCCGCAGACGGCCAATACAGCTATTTCGGCCTGCCGATTGTGCATACGCCAGAACAGGACAATGCCCTGCCGTATCGGAAGCCGACATCGCCAAACTTCCGTTTTACACCTATTGGCGCACCGCCTGCGCTTCCGATGTACACCCGTTGGCAGACGGCACGCACGTTGTGCACCTTGCCGACTGGGAAGCCTTCTGCCGACGGTTGGTATTGACCGGCAGATAGGGTAGGCAAAAAGTGCAGGCTGCTTTTTATCGCCCCAACCCTGTTTCAGACGGCCTCTAAAGCAGCCTGCACCTTATTTTTCATTGTCAGATGACCAGAAACCGAGTATCCCATGCCTCAAACCTATTTCACCGCCGACTGGCACTTCTCCCATCCCAACATCGCCCGATACTGCCCGCAATTCCGCCTACAAAGCGATAACGCCGACGAGCTGAACGAATACCTGATCGACTGCTGGAACCGCGTCGTTACCCCGCAAGACACTGTGTACAACCTCGGCGATGTCTGCTTTGCCAAAAAGCCCGCACACATCGAAGCCGTGCTGCAACGGCTCAACGGGCAACACCATTTGATCTACGGCAACCACGACTACCTGATTCGGCAAAACGAAGCACATTTCCTCAACACGCGCAAAGCCGACGGCCATCCGTTGCTCTCGTCCGCCAGCCATTACCTGCGGCTCAAACTGCCCGAAATCAGCAATACCGCGATTTTGTGCCACTATCCCTTATACGAATGGGACGGCATCCACCACGGCCTATACCACCTCTACGGCCATCTGCACGACCGCATGGCCGCCGTCAAAGGACGTGCCCTCAATGTCGGCTGGGATATGCATGGCCGTTTCCTGACAGCACAAGATATTGACAGCTTCCTGCGCGACCTCCCTGCCGTTCAGTATTTCGACGACAAGCAAAACGTTAGGGGCTGTACTAGGGTCTGTTGACAATCAATTTTTCACAGTATCATACAGATATGACCAGATATACCCTATCCGATGCCCAGTGGGCAGCCATCGAACCGCTTTGTCCGGGTAAACAAACCGACCCGGGTAAAACCGCCAAAGACAACCGCCTGTTTCTTGAGGCCGTACTGTGGATAGTCCGCACCGGCAGTCCGTGGCGCGATCTGCCAGCAGGAGTTCCGGCAACTGGAGCAGCGTTTACCGCCGCTACCGCCGGTGGGTGCAATTAGATGTTTTCAAAATATTTTCACACATCTGAACACAAATGCCGACTATGAATACACCATGATAGACGGCACCATTGTCGCGAAAACCCATCGGCACGGTCAGGGCGCGCAGGGGACGTTCAAACAGGCAATCAGCCGATCCAAAGGCGGGATGACGACCAAAATCCTCTGCCCTGACCGATGCTTTTGGGGCAATTTATGTGATTTACATGCCGCCCGGACAGCGCAACGACATTTGCGGCGTCCCTATCACTGATTGAGGATAAAAGCTGGTGCACTGCTAGCCGACAAAGCCTTTGATGCAGACTGGCTGATTAAGGAATTGACACAAAAGGGTATCGAGCCCGTTATCCCCACGCAAAGGTCGTAACACGGAGAGGTGTTCAGGACCGTGGGAGAAATACAAATGGCGGCATCTGATTGAAAACTTTTTCGCCGAATAAAGGAGTTTAAAAAGATTGCGATGCGTTGTGAAAGACGGATGAATCTTGTGCTGCCAACATTTATCTGGCTGCTACGGTTTTAAGGCTGGCTTGAATGTCAACAGACCCTAGGACAGCCCCAAACATTTTTCAGACGGCCTCTTTTTATTTCCAACCGTATGGGCTCTGCCACGTACACGGCCTGTTGGCTGCGGTAATCTCCTTGTATTCCTGCTCTGCCAAAAAGCCACCCGGAGCCGTCTGAAAAATCATCCGCCGCATCTCCCCGTCCTCAGGATTGCATAACAGAAACTTTTGCAGGCGGCCGCCAATGCGGTTCTGCGAAATGCTCTTCCCCATTCTCACACTTGGGCGTAGGAGAGGGAGTCGGATACGCGGCAGGATCGTCGGTTTCAGACGGCCTTCGTTTGTTTCGCTTGGATACCTTGCGCGAGGCTGCGGCGAAGTGGCACGGCAGAAGCTAAAGAGGCCGTCTGAAACCGTCTGTGCCGTTACTGTCTGAAGGGTATGACACGAAAGGCCGTCTGAAACCCTGATACGGGTTTTCAGACGGGCCTATTTGTGCTTGCACCTCTCGGACGTCAGTTGCATCTTCTTTTTGTCCTTGTCTTTCTTCACCGGTTTTTCGCGGCGGCGCCCAAAGACTCCTCGCCATTTGCTGGGTCTTTCACCAAATCGAGCGCGGCTTGAGGCCCGCGTCTTGGCGGGTCAGGGTTGCGTGCGTGCGGCGGCTTGCGTCTCGAGTTTCTGTTTTTCGCTGCGTTTGTCTTCAGGCGCGGAGGGCGGCCTGTTCGGCGGCGTCTTTTCCTTCGCCTTCGATGACGCGGCCGTTGCACTCCTCTCCGCCCAAGGCTGCTGATGTGTCCGGGCAGGTCGGCTTCGGCGGCTTTCAAAAATGGTGCGGTTTTTGTCTTTCACTCACGTCGGGAACGATGCCCTGCGCCTGTATCCAGCGGTCGTTGGGCGTAGTGCAGTGATTTTGACGGCGCCGTCGTTGGAGAGGCATCACGTGAACCGAGCCTTTGCCAAAGCTCTGCGTGCCAACGACAGCGCGTTTGTGGTCTTGCAGGGGCGCCGGCAACGATTTCGAGGCGGAGGCCGAACCGGGATGTGATGATGACGGTGAGCGGGATGTTTTTCATGCTCGGCGGGCAGGTTTTTGAGCGGATCGCTGCCGGGGCTGAGGATGTAGTCTTCGCGCTGCGCTTTTGAGCACCATGCCTTCTTTGCCGTCGCGGCCTTTGGTGCGACGACTTTGGCGTTGTCGGGCAGGAAGGCGGCGGAAACGCCGACGGCGCCGTTAAGCGAGGCCGCCGGGATCGTCGCGCAAATCGAGAACCAGGCCTTTGAGCGGGGCTTTGTTTTCGGCGAGCTTTTTGTGCGGCTTCGTTCAGGGTGGCGACGGTGCGCCCCTGAAACTGGGTGATGCGGATATAGCCGTAGCCGGGTTCGAGCAGTTTGAGCGCACGCCTGTACTTTGATAATAGCGCGGGTGAGTTTTGAAGACCAGCGGTTTTGCTGCTGTCTTTGCGGGAAACGGTCAGCCTGATGTTGGTGCTGGGTTTGCCGCGCATTTTCACGGCTTCGCTCACGGTCATACCGCGCGTGGAAACGCTGTCGATTTTGACGATGTAGTCGCTGCTTTTGATACCCGCGCGTTCGGCGGGCGTGTCTCGATGGGGAGATGATTTTGACGAAGCCGTCTTCCGAGCCCACTTCCATGCCCGCCGCCGAACAGCCGCCGGAGGTGCTTTTCCTTCAGGTCGGCATGGTCTTTTTGTTCATGTATTCCGGAGTGGGGATCGAGGCCGGTTACCGTGCCTTTCATGGCGCCTTCGAGCAGGGATTCGTCGGATTTATCTTCGTAATAGTTGGCTTTGATCTGGCTGTACACTTCGGCCAGGGTACGGATGGATTGGACGGGCAGCGCTTCCTGTTTTTTGTCGACGGCCAAACCCTGCACGCTGACGGTGAGCAACACGCCGCTGAGGGCGCCCAGTGTGTAGAGTGCGACTTTTTTCAAAGTGGGATTTCCATGTCTGTGCTTCTCTGTTCGGTTGCATGCGCTGCGTGCGCAAAAACGCGCACTTTATTGATTTGGCCGCGCCGCTTCAACCGCTTTATAAACTTTTGCGGGCACGGGCGGCGGCTTTCAGGCGGCCTTACCGGTGCTTAAGATTTATTCGGCGGGTTAATCGGCAACGAAGAATGCCTCACTTTTGATATGCGGCTGTTTGCGTTTGAGCAGGTGGCGGAACACTTCGCCTTCCGGCAGTCGGCGGTGCGTTCGTAATTCGTGCCAAAAATCACTTCGTCCAGCCTCGGGTGCAGACATTGCCGTATTCCAAAAGGCGGTGTTGGTATCGGGCACATACTGCACTTTGTCCGAGCCGATTTCTTCGATTTTGCGGCAGGCGGAATTCTTTCTTCGTCGCGGAATGCGTGGTCTTTAAAACAGATAGCGGATGTATTCCAATGCGGCTTTGTTTTCTTGGGATTCTTCCCCTGTTTTGCTTTGGTGTCTTTGAAATAATCGCACAAGCCGATTAAGGCCGTCTGAAACTGCGCTTTTCTCACTTCATGCCAATCTTGGCTGTCGCTAATCGGCTTTAAGCGGACGCCGAAATTTGGATTGTCAAACATCACATCGTATTCTTTTTATCCTGCGTATATTCCGTCGCGGTAGAAAATATAGGCGATTTGGTACAGCGGCAGGTTTTCAGACGGCCTTTTGCGCCGTGGTTTCTTTTACAACGCTACCCGTGAATCCGTCTTGATCGTTCAGGGGCGGAAAGACGCATCGAGGTCGGGCTCGCGTATCCAATTGCCGCGTCTATTGAACACCAGGCAGCAGCCTGAGGCTTTCGACGTTGCCGACTTTGCCGTATAGTCGGAACTGGTTTAAACTGTTTACCCGCGAAGAGAAGCAGGCAAAAGGCATTGTAGGGATTGATTCCGACAGGTTTTCCAAATCCGGCTCCTGAATGCCCAGCAAGTCATACAGGCTTTTGCCTTCATACGGGCTCATTCACATAGGCCGAGCTCGTTCATTCTCATTTTGCCGGCAACGATGTTTTCCTGATTGGCCTGTTTTTGTCCCATACCCAATACATTTTTCGCATACGGTGGCTGGTGTAATGCGCCAGCGGCTTGTCAATCAATCGGGTCTCATGCTCAATCACCGCCAAAACCGCAGCAATGTTTTCTTCAGACGGCCGTTTATCTTTTTATTTTTAGACAGCGTAATCTGTTTTTGTTTGGATTTGAAGTAACATTCGTAATCTCCTTTTGTAAAAACAAGTTCTTGAAGATCACGTCTCAGTTTCGCAAGCGTTTGCTTTTTAAGCATCCTTGTCCGTTGCTTTTGGTTAATCTCAAAACACTTCTCTAAAGTGTTCTTTGCTTTTGGACAAGCAATCACTTTGCTTTTAAGTCATCTGTATTTTGCGTACCCTGTTTTTAAATAACAATGTCCCAGCCACGATTGGGCATAAATTTGTTCTTCAGTGCCTTTATCACCATTTAATTTTTTAGCCAGTGCCAATTGTTTTTGAAAGTGTTCACGTGCCTCGTCAAATAAGATTTTGTTGGTTAAAAGTGCCTGCTCAAAATAACAACAACCCGGCCAGACCAGTAGTGGCTTGTTTTCTAGTGCCTTATCTCCGCTTAATTTCTTAGCAAATTCCAATCGTTTTTCAGTGTTCGCGTGCCTTGTCAAACAGGGTTTCGTTGTCAGTTTGAAGCGCCTGTTCGTATCAACAACGCCCCAACCAATATTGGCTATCAACTTGTTGTTGAGAAAATGTTTGTGGTCTTCAAGTTCTCATTCACCTTTTGAATGAGTTCGGTATATTTTTGTCGATAAAAGTTTACGGCGCTCTGCTCAATCAAATCGTTTTCCAATATCTAATCCTTTTATTTATCCTTATCGTTCGGTCTTTTCGCCTCAGCGTTTTGTGCATGTGGTTGTATGCGGCGGTTTGTTTGAAATTAATGCGCCCATCCCAATCTTTCCCCCACTCCCACTTCCGCCACCAGCGGCACATATTCAACAACCCGCCGTCCACTTCGCCATCACTTTCGGCAGCATCTCTTTCACGGCTTTCCAATTCCGATTCAACTACTTCCAACACCATCTGCCGCACACCCGCATAATCAGCTTGCTTTGTAGGTCGTCTGAATGCAGGCGGTGGGACTACGGCGATCGCGGCGGCGTTTGATGAGGTCGGAGGCGGTGCCCGCATGGGGCGTGTGATGGCGGCGCGCCTCGGCGCCGGCGCGGGCGTTGGCGCTTTTTGGCGCGGATGTCGGCAGGGTAGAGGCGGCGACGAACAGGGTTTCATGCGTAGCCTTGTTGGGCGGCCTGCTCTTTTGGCGCGCTGCACTGTATTCGGCCACGCCGGGGTAGCGGACGAAGTAGCGGTCGATGAAGTTTTGGCGGACAGTTGTCGATGCCCAGCGATTTGGCGAGGCCGTACTGCCCCATGCCGTAAATCAGGCCGAAGTTGATGGTTTTGGCGTAGCGGCGTTGCTCGGGCTGACGTTTTTGGGGACACGCCGAACACTTCGGCGGCGGCGGTACGGCGGTGTACGTCTTCGCTGCTGCTTTGAAGGCGGGCAATCAGGGTTTTGTCGCCGGAGGTGCGCGCATGATGCGCAGCTCGATTTGCGAGTAGTCGGCGGAAAACGATCGTGACCGCTTTTGCGGGCGGTGAAGGCGCGGCGCACGCGGCGGCCTTCGGGTGCGCACGGGATGTTTTGCAGATTCGATTGCTGCTGGCCAGCCGGCCGGTGATGGCGACGGCTCAGGGCGTAGGTGGTGTGCACGCGGCCAGTGCGCGGGTTAATCATTTCGGCAGCTTTGTCGGTAGGTGGATTTGAGTTTCTGGCCAGGCTGCGGTTTTCCAAGATGATTTTTCGGCAGCGGATAATCGGGCGCGAGCCTGTTCGAGCACGGCTTCATTGGTGGAAATGCCGCCCGATGCGGTTTTTCAGCCCTTGGTGGGGATGCCCATTTTGTCGAACAGGATTTCTTGAAGCTGCTTGGGCGAATTGAGATTAAACGGCTGTCGGCCGTCTGAAACGCCTGCTCTTCGGAGTTTCAGCAAGGCCGCACCCACCCGCTGCTTTGCGCGGCCAGCTCGGCGCGGTCGATGTGCACGCCGTTGCGCTCCATTTCAAACAAAAAACCTGGGCGACGGGCACGCCCATATCGCGGTACATTTCAAGCTGTTTTTCGTCCATTTGCGCGCGCAAATGCGCTTCAAGTCGCAGGGCGAAATCCGCGTCTTGCGCGGCGTATTCGGTGGCCTCGTTCGACGGCGACATCGGCAAAGCGAAATCTGCTTCGCGCCCTTACCGCACAGGGATTCGTGGCACCGTGGGCAGGCCGAGCCAGCGTTCGACACACTGTCCAAACCGTGCCCCAAATGGCTCTCGACAATATACGAAGCCAGCATCGCATCGCCCTGCAATGCCGCGCAACGCAATGCCGTAGTTGGCGAAAACGTGTTGGTCGTATTTCAGATTCTGACCGATTTTTCAGGCTGCCGCTCTTTCCAAATAGGGTTTCAGACGGCCCAATGTGCTTTTCAAAAATTGCTCGCTGCGGCGCGGCGGTAATGCTGTGATGAGCGGTATACACCGCTTCGCCTGCTTTGAATGCGATGCTGATGCCCACAAGCTGCGCGGTCATCGCGTCGAGCGAGGTGGTTTCGGTGTCGATGCCGATTTGTATTCGGCTTTTGATAATTTGTCCAACAGGCGGCAAACCCGGTTTCGGTAGTAACCGCCCGATAGTCGAGTTTTTCGGGCGCGGCGGCTTTTTTCAGGCTGCTTTTGTTTTCAGACGGCCTTTCAGCCGTTAGAAGCAGCAAGTTCGCCCACATCGGCGCTGCCGAACAAATCGCCGTCTGCCGCTTCGCAGTGCATCCGGCTTTCGGCTTCTTTTGAGCCAGGTTTTGAAGCCCCAGCGTTTGAAATCTGCTGCCATTGCGCCCATTTGGGCGGCGTACGGCGCAGGCTCAAGGCTGCCGTCTAAAAGCTCCGCGTGTAAGTCCACATCGGTTTTAATCGTAACCAAATCGTAGGACAAGGGCAGTTGCGAGAGCGCGGCTTGCAGGTTTTCGCCCACTTTGCCCTTGATTTCGCCCGCGTGTTCCATTACGCCCGAGAGCGTTTCATAGGCTTCGAGCCATTTCACCGCCGTTTTCGGCCCGCATTTTTCCACGCCCGGCACGTTGTCCACTTTGTCGCCCATCAGCGCGAGATAGTCGCGGATTTGGTCGGGCGCACGCCGAATTTGGCCTTTACGCCGTCAATGTCCAGCGTTTCGCCGCTCATCGTGTTCACCAGCGTAACGCGCTCGTTTACCAGCTGCGCCATGTCTTTGTCGCCGGTGGAAATCACCACGTCCCAGCCCGCCGCGCCGCCCTGCGCCGCCAGCGTGCCGATCACATCGTCGGCTTCGACCTGCGGCACCACCAATACCGGCCAGCCCATCAGCCGCACCAAATCGGGCAGCGCTTCGGCCTGCGGGCGCAAATCGTCGGGCATCGGCGGACGCGTGGCTTTAGTAGTCGGCAAACATTTCATGACGGAAATTTTGCCTTCGCGTCAAACACCACCGCGCAATAGTCGTGCACATAATCCGCACGCAGCCGCCGCAGCATGTTCAACACGCCGTACATCGCCCCTGTGGCGCGCCGTCGGGCGCGGTAAGGTTTTGTAAAGACGGTACATGATAGGCACGATATAAGTAGGAAGAACCGTCGACGAGGAGGAGGTGGGGCGGTGGGAAGACATGGGATGAGGCCGTCTGAAAAGTTGGAAAGGGGCGGATTATAGGCAAAGGCCGTCTGAAATTGTTCTGATGGTTTTGCGAGCTTTCAGACGGCCTCTGCGGCGGCGCGTATAATCCGCGTCTTTGACGCGGCGCTTCGAGGCCGTCTGGAAAACCGTTTGCCGAGGAAGAAAACACGTGCAAATCATCCACACCGTTCAAGAGCTGCGCCAATGGCGCAAAACGCCGGCCGCGTGGCCTTTTGTGCCCACGATGGGCAACCTGCACGAAGGCCATCTGGCTTTGGTGCGCGAGGCGAGCGCGCCGACCATGTTGTCGTGAGCATTTTCGTCAACCGCCTGCAATTCGGCCAGGGCGAGGATTTCGACCGTTATCCGCGCACCTGCAGCAGGATGCGGACAAACTGGCGGGCGAGGGCGTGGCCGTGGTGTTTGCGCCCGATGAAAAAGAGCCTGTATCCCCATGTGGAGCAGCGTTACAACGTCGAGCCGCCGCATCTGCAAAACGAGCTTTTGCGGCCGCTTCCGCCCCGGCATTTTCGCGGCGTGGCAACCGTAGTGTCCAAGCTGTTTAACATTGTTGCACCCGATGTTGCCTGTTTCGGCAAAAAGACTACCAGCAGCTTGCTATTATCAAAGGCCCTGACCGAAGACTTAAATTTCAACATCGAAATCGTAGCTCGTCGATACCGGCCGCGCTTCAGACGGCCCTCGCGCCTCCAGCCGCAACCAGTATTTAAACGAAACCGAACGCGCTGAAGCCCCGCGCCTCTACCGCGTGTTGAACGGCATTGCTGACGCGCTCAAAGGCGGGCAATCTGGCCTATGCCGATTTGGAAAGCGCCGCCGTGCGCGAGTTTGAAGCAGCAGGCTGGACGGTGGATTACGTCGAAATCCGCCGCGCCGCTTTGCTGGAAACCGCCCACGCCGGCGACAAACAACTCGTTGTCCCTCGCTGCCGCGCGTTTGGGGCAGACCCGTTTGATTGACAATATCGAAGTGGATTTGCTGTTTGTTTTGAGGCCGTCTGAAACGCTTTTCAGACGGCCCTCAACACCTGCCCGACAACCACAAGACAAAGGAAACCGACTATGTATCCGATTCAAGAACCCCGCCGCAGCGGTTCGCCGCAAGTGTCCGAACTGCACCAAATCTACTGGGAAGAAAGCGGCAATCCAGACGGCATCCCCGTCATCTTCCTGCACGGCGGCCCCGGCGCGGGCGCGTCGCCGCAGTCGCGCGGCTTTTCAACCCCAAAAATACCGCGTCGTTATCATCGACCAGCGCGGCTGCGGCCGCTCGCTGCCCTATGCCGAAACGCGCGAAAACACCACTTGGGATTTGGTGGCCGACATCGAAAAAGTGCGCGAAATGCTCGGCATCGAAAGCTGGCTGGTGTTCGGCGGCCCGTGGGGCAGCACCCTGTCGCTGGCCCTATGCCGAAACCCATCCCGAACGCGTGCGCGGGCCTCGATACTGCGCGGCAGCTTCCTCTGCCGCCAGCCTGAAATCGACTGGCTCAACGAAGCAGGCGGCGTCAGCATGGTTTATCCCGCGCAATGGCAACGCTACCTCGCGCAAGTGCCGCCGGAAAAACACGGCGAACTGGTGCAGAGCTACCACGCCCTGCTCAACTCGCCCGACCGCGCCACCGCCCTGGCCGCCGCCAAAGCCTGGGCCGACTGGGGAAAACACTCGTCTGCTTCGAGCCGCAGGAGAGCGACGAAGACGCGGAAAAATCGCTGGCCATCGCCCGCTTGAAAAACCACTATTTCGTCCACCTGCGGCTGGTTCGGCGACGGGCGCGGCCTGCTGGAAAACGCACAAAATCCGCCACATCCCCACCGTTATCGTGCAGGGGACGCTACGATTTCGTGCACCCCCCACCCGCAGCGCGTGGGACTTTGAAACAGGCACTGCCCGAAGCCGATTTGCGCATCATCCAGGGCGGCCACGCCGCATCCGAACCCGCGCTCTCCGCCGCACTGGTGCGGGCAACCGACGAATTCGCCGAACGCTTGGCGTAAAACGCCGGCAAGCGTTTTGACATTAAAAAGGCCGTCTGAAAACCTGCGAAACGGGTTTTCAGACGGCCTTACTGTGTTGCCGCGTTTATTTTTTTAGCAGCGGCGCGGGTCGGCTTTTGGCTGCCCAGTAGGATGCCAGCAGCGAGCCGGAGACGTTGTGCCATTACGCTGAAAATCGCGCCGGGCACGGCGGCGACAGGGTCGAAGTATTTGAGCGCCAGCGTGGCGGCGAGGCCCGAATTCGCATGCCGACTTCGATGGACAGGGTTTTCGTTCGTCGTAGGGCAGGCCGCATAGTTTGGCGGCGAGAAGCCGAGGAGGCAGCCGATGCAGTTGTGCAGCACGACCACGCCGAAAAATCAGCAGGCCGGCTTCGGCGATTTTGTCTTTGCTGACGGCAACGACGCCGCCGAGAATCAGCGCCACGGCCACTACCGACACCAGCGGCAGCACGTCGGCCGCGGCCTGTGTCTGCCGGTGCAGGGAAGGTGTAGCCAACACGCCCAGCACGATGGGCAGCAGCACGATTTCAAAAATGGACACCAGCATGGCGGCGGCGGAGATGTCGAGCCACTGGTGTGCCAGCAGGTAGAAAACGGCGGGCGTCAGCACGGGGGCGAGTAGGGTGGAAACGGAGGTGACGGCAACGGAGAGGGCGCGACGTTGCCGCGGGCGAGGAAGGTCATGACGTTGGACGCGGTGCCGCCCGGGCAGGCGCCGACGAGAATGACGCCGACGGCAATCTGCGGCGGCAGGCCGAGGGCTTTGGCCAGCGCGCGAAGGCGGTGAGCGGCATGATGACAACTGCGCGGCAACGCCGACCAGCACGGATTTGGGATGGCGGCCGAGGATTTTGAAATCGGACGGGCTGAGGGTCAGCCCCCATGCTTTCGAACATGACGATGCCCAGCAGCCACGGGATAAAGGGTTTCACCCATTGGAAGAGTTCGGGCTGCGTGTAGGCGGGCCAGGGTGGTGAGCGCCGCCCATAGAGCGAAGGTTTTCGGCTGAAAAAGTCGCTGAATGCTTTGAGTTTGTCCATGTTGTGTCCTCGTGTGTGTCGGAAAGAAAGAGGCCGTCTGAAAAGGGTTTAAACCTCTTTTCAGACGGCCTCAGGTTCAGTGTTCGCGCAGCCAATCGACGTAGCGCTCCACGCCCTGTTCGACGGTGAGGAAGTCTTGCGCGTAGCCCGCGTCGCGCAGGCGGGCGATGTCGGCTTGGGTGAAGCTTTTGGTATCTGCCTTTGAGCGCGTCGGGAAATTCGGTGAGCGGATCAGTCCCTGCGCCACCAGTTCGGCCAGACCGAGTTTTTCCTTGCCTTCGGCGGTGCGGCAGGCGTTGACGGTGGCGGCGGCCGTTCGTTGAAGTCTGGCCGCGGCCGGTGCCGAGGTTGAAAAATGCCGGATTGTTCGGGGTGGTCGAGAAAAGAACAGGTTGACGTTTACCACGTCTTCGACGCTGACGAAGTCGCGGCTCTGTTCGCCGCCGCCGTAGCCGTCGTAGCCGCCGAAGAGCCTCGACGAAGCAGCGTTCGCGGTATGTGCGGAAATGATGGAAAGCGACGGAAGCCATGCGGCCTTTGTGCTGCCTCGCGCGCACCGTAGACGTTGAAGTAGCGGAAGCCTGCCACTTGCGCACCCAGCCCTGCGGCGATGCGGCGGCGCACGACTTGGTCGAAGAGGAATTTGAATAGCCGTACACATTCAGCGGCTCTTCGTGTTCGCGCCTTCGCGGAAGGTTTCGCCCTGCTGTAGCACGGCCGCGCTGGATGCGTAAAGAAACGGGATGCGCTCGTCCTGACACCAGTCCAGCAGATCGAGGGTGTACTGGTAGTTGTTGTCCATCACATAGCGGCCGTCGTGGTCTCATGGTGTCGGAACATGCGCCTCGTGGAACACGGCTTCGATGTCGGAGAAGGGGAAAATATGGTCGCGCACCCGGCGGATGAATTCGCGCTTGTCGAGATAGTGGGCGATGTCGCAGTCGGCCAGGTTTTTGAATTTTGGCCGTTTGACAGATTGTCCACGGCGACAATATCCGTGATGCCGCGCGCGTTGAGTCCCTTGACGATGTTGCTGCCGATAAAGCCGGCCGCGCCGGTGACGATGATGGTCGCGAGAAGAGTCCTTTTAGAGGCCGTCTGAAAGGGTGGCATTGTAAAACCAAAGCGGCCTTTCGGTTGAAAACTGGCGTCCGTTTCAGCGCCGTCTGAAAACGTATAGAAAACAGATCGAGCAGCGACAAACCGTGCAGAGCATCCCCTGAAAACACCGGCCGCCTTCTTCCGCGCCAACCGCGTCGCTCAGCATTGCCGCCGCAGCAGAGGGCGAAATTTGGAGCGCTGCTGCTTCTACGCCTTCGACGAAGCCGCCGCCCGCCCTGATCGTCCTCACCCGCGCAACAGCCGTCACGGCCGCCTGATGTCGGCCTCGCCGCAGGTGGCCGCCACCATCGCCGGACAGCCCGAAGGCTTCCGCCAAATCAGCGGCATCCAGCCCGCCCCACGCCCTGCGGCTCGAAGGCGAAGCGCGCAAAAATGCGCTGGCGCTTCACACGGAAACACACCCGCTGGCCAAAGCCATGGCGCTGAAAAACCGACGTCTGGCAGTCTGAACTCGACAGCGTGAAATACACCGACAACAAACTCGTCTTCGCCCAGAAAACCCTGTGGCAGCGCGAAGAAACATAAAAATCCAGGCCGTCTGAAAGCAAACATCCGTTTCAGACGGCTCCTGTTTTGCTCCGCTGCCGCACCTTGAATCCGCGTGTGCCGCCCCCATCAGTGGCAGCCGAATTAAAACCAAATTCCAAATTACAGAGGACATCCGTATGGCAGGAAAACAGTTATCGAAATACTCGGCGTCGACAAAACCGCCGACGCCGACACCATCAAAAAGCTTCTACCGCAAACCGTGCGCAAATACCATCCCTGACGTCAGCAAAGAACCCGACGCCGCTGAGCGCACCACCGAAATCAACCGCGCCTACGAAACCCCTGTCCGACGCCGAAAAACGCGCCGCCTCACGACGAAGAACAGGCTAACCCCTACGGCCGCGCGGGCGGCAGCCCCTTCGGCCAAGGCTTCGACGCAAACGGCTTCGCCGACGGCGGCTTCCGCTACGAATACCGCGGCGGCGAACCCTTCGGTGCGGGCGACTTCAACTCGAAGACCTTTTTCTCCGCTTTCGGCAGCCGCGCACAAAGCCGCCCTGAAGGCCCCGAAAAGGGCAGGACCAGCACGCCGAACTCGCTGTCGACATCTACGCCGTTTCCACACCGGCGCCGAGCGCACCCTCACCCTCAACGTCCCTCCGCTGACGAATACGGCCGCCCCGTCTCACCGCGAAAAACCTCAACGTCAAAATCCCGCAGGGCATCAGTGAAGGCCAGCAGATACGCCCAGCCGGACAAGCGGCCTGCCTGGCCGCAACGGCGGCGCCGACGGCGACCTCTACCTCAAAAATCAAATTTCACGAGCGCCCTGATCTCTACGTCAAAAACCGCAAAGACGTGTATCAAAACCATCGACGTCAAACCCTGGGAAGCTGTGCTCGGCGGCAAAATCATCGTCCCCACCGCCACCGGCCGCCTGCAGGTCAGCCTGCCCGCCAACAGCCAAAGCGGCAAAAACCATCCGCCTCAAAGGCAAAGGCATCCCCGCCAAAGAAGCGGGCGACCTCTACCCTCACCATCCGCATCACCGTACCCAAAGCCGAAAGCGAAGCCGACCGCCGCGCCTGGGAGCAGCTTGCCGCCCACTTCGGCCACACCGCCTGACACCGCAAAGGACAAACACCATGAAAACCGACATCACCCTCAGCTTTGAAGAAATTGTCCGTATCGGACAATGCCGCCGCGAATGGCTGCTCGAACTGATAGAAGAAGACATCATCAGCATCGAAGGCCGCCCCGAACAGGCACAGTTCAGCGGCTTCCAACTCGCCCGCGTCCGCCGCGCCGCCCGCATCAGCCGCGACTTCGACGCCGGCATCCCCGCCCTCGGCCTCATCATGCGCCTGCTCGACGAAGTGGAAGACTGCGCAAACCCCGGCCGCAAGCCGGCGCTGCCGAAGCGGAATACAGCGCAAACCGCCGCTGCCAGACAGAGGTCGTCTGAAAAACCTGCGAAGCAGGTTTTTCAGACGGCCTTTTTTGTTGTCGGTTGCAGACGCAAAAACCGTATTTGTACACGGCATGAAAACAGGCCGGACAAAATGTCCGGCCTGTTTAAGTATCTTCTGGCGGAAACGGTGGATTCGAACCCACGAAGGACTTGCGCCCTTGAGCGGATTTCGAGTCCGCTGCATTCAGCCTCTCTGCCACGTTTCCTGTTATGCAAACAAAAATTTCAAGACTGGCGGAAGCGGTGAGATTCGAACTCACGGAGGGCTATCAACCCTCGACGGTTTTTCAAGACCGTTGCATTAAACCGCTCTGCCACGCTTCCGTTTCTTGAAAGCGGCGGATAATAGCGTAAAGCCGCCGTGTTGGCAAGCGTTTCAGCCTTTATTTTCGGGTGTCGCGCAGGAAGATCCATTCGTTTTCCGACGAGGCAGCGGCGTTGTAGGCGTAGCCTTCGCCGTCGAAGTGTTTGATTGTTCGGGGTCGGTGATGCGGTGCTCTGCGGCATAGCGCGCCATCAGGCCGCGGGGCGCGTTTGGCGGGAAGCTGATGATTTTGAGACGCCGTTTTTCGTCTTTGAACACGGGGTGATGATGCGGGCGGCCAGTTTTTCCGGCTGCACGGCTTTGAAGTATTCCTGCGAGGCGAGGTTGACGACGGTGTCGGCAGACTGTTCGCGCAGGGTTTCGTTCAGCAGCTCCGTGATGCGTCCGCTCCAGTATTCGTAGAGGTTTTTGCCACGCCGGTTGGACAGCGGCGTGCCCATTTCGAGGCGGTAGGGCTGCATCAGGTCGAGCGGGCGCAGCAGGCCGTAAAGGCCGGAGAGGATGCGCAGGTGTTGTTGCGAGGTAGGCGAGGCCGTCTGAATCGAGTGTGGCGGCGGACAAGCCTTCGTACACGTCGTTGTTAAAGAGGAAAACGGCCTGTTTGGCGTTTTCGGGGGTGAACGGGATGTGCCAGGCGGCGTTGCGTTCGGCGTTTAAGAGGGCGATTTTGTCAGAAACATGCATCAGTTCGGCGATTTGCTGCGGAGCGAGTTTCGTTTGACTTCGTCCATCAGACGCGCGGCCTGGTCGAGCAGGGGCGGGTTGGCTGTGTTGCGCAACGGGCGCGGGGTCTTTTTCGTTGAGGTTTTTGGCGGGGAGACAAGAAAGAGCATGGTGTTTCCGTTGATGGGTTTTTCACTTTGTTGAAACTTTAGCGCCAGACGGCCTCCGATTTCCGGAGGCCGAGGCCGTCTGAAAGCTTGGCAGGGTAGGGCGGTGATGTTTCAGACGGCCTTTATGTCGCGCTTTTGCGGCCGTCTGAAAATCGTGGCGGGCGTTTCAGACGGCCTTTGGGTATCGGATACCGTTCCTGCTTACTTGGGAATGACGTTTCTGAAAAACGCGGGTCAGGTTTTCGGCAGGGTAACGCCGGTTTGCCCCATGTATTTGCCGTTGCGGTCTTTGTAGGAGGTTTTCGCAGATTTCGTCGCTCTCGAAAAACAAGACCTGCGCCACGCCTTCGCCGGCGTAGATTTTGGCGGGCAGGGGGTGGTGTTGGAAAATTCGAGGGTAACGTAGCCTTCCCATTCGGGCTCGAAGGGGTGACGTTGACAATGATGCCGCAGCGGGCGTAGGTGGATTTGCCCAAGCACACGGTGAGCACGTTGCGCGGAATGCGGAAAATATTCCACCGTGCGGGCCAGCGCAAACGAGTTAGGCGGGATGATGCAGCAGTCGTCTTCCACTGTTACAAAAGTTTTTCGGGTCGAAGTTTTTCGGGTCGACGATAGTGCTGTTGATATTGGTGAATATCTTGAATTCGTTGGCGCAACGGATGTCGTAGCCGTAGCTCGATGCGCCGTAGGAGATGATTTTTGCCGTCGGCTTCTTTCACCTGGTTCGGCTCGAAGGGTTCAATCATGCCGAACTCTTCGCTCATGCGGCGTATCCATTTGTCGGATTTGATGCTCATCTCGTTGTCCTGTTGGGTGGCTGCAGGTGGTTGGGTGTTTTCAGACGGCCTTTTGCGGCAAGGCCGTCTGAAAGCGGCTTATTTTTCTTTTTCGGCAGCTTGGCTTTTTCATGATGCCTTTGTCGTGGTGGTGAGGGTGAAGATATGGTCGCTGCCTTCATACACTTGGATCACGCCGTTGGCACGGCCGTTTTGGAAGCTGCCTTCCATGCGCATGCCTTTGAAACGGGATTGCTATGCGCTGAAGGGTTCGAGGAAAACATTGTCCGAACCGCTGACAGTGAATGTTCCCTTGCCGTTGAATTTGCCGTGTTTAAACGTGCCTTCGTAGCGGTTGCCGTTGTCGCATGACCATACGCCTTGCCCCTGTGGCAAATCTTCTTTACCGCACCTTCGTAGCGGCAGCCTTTGCCCCTGATAGTCGATTACTCGGCGGCGGCGTGCGGCAGCAGGGCGGCCAACAGGGCGGCGGCTAGAAATTCTCGTCATATCCAATCCTTTCGTTCTTTATTTATGTTTCAGACGGCCTCTGTAACAAGAGGCCGTCTGAAACGGCGGGCTTATTCCTGCCAGCCGCCCAGCAGGCCGACCAGCTCGTCCAGCATCGTGCCCAGCGATTCGGCCATCAAAACCTGCGACGCGAAGGCGAGGCTGGCGGCATCGTCGCCGTGGCTTTCCGCCTCTTCCTGCAAAACGTCGAGATATTGGATGCGTTTGAGCGTGAAATCCCTGTGTCAGTACAAAAGCAATCTGTTCGCGCCATACCAAACCGGAGCTGGGTGACGGTTTTTGCCGTTTTTCACATGCTGCACCACTTCGTCGGCGGTCAGATCCCTGTTTCGATACTTTCACCACGGGCACGACATCGCCCGCGCCTTTGAGTTCGCAATCGCTGTCGAGTTCGAAGCCGCCGTCGCAATGCCCTTGCAGCAGCCATTGGGGTCATGAGGCTTGAAGGAGACTGCTTGGTGTGCGGCAGCGAGGCTTTCCAGGCCGCCCAAGGCTTCGCGCAGCTTGGTGAGCATGTTTTTCCGCTTTGGAGGCGGAGGCGCTGTTGACCAAAAAGATAGCCGTGCTGTATCGAACACCGCCTCGCGTGCGGCTGCGGGTGAAGGCACGCGGCAGCAGATCGTCGGTAATCTGCTCTTTTAATTCCTGTTTTTCCTTGCGGCCGACCGTGCGCGCTTCGTTGTTCTGAATTTCGGCGACTTTCTCGTCCAAAATGTCGCGGATAACGCCCTGCGGGCAGTACCTTCTCTTCTTTTTCAGCGCCACGCCCCCAAGTGAAGTCGGCGGGAAAAACCGCTTCCGGCGAAAACGGCACCGGCGCGGCAAAAACCTTCGCTGAACCAGTCCAGCCCCTGACAGGGCGCAAACGGCAGTTCCACCAGCTTGGCCGAGAGCGTGTCCGCGTCGGGTAGCTTTGTTTTTGTCAAGCGGGTAGAAACGATCTGCTTAAACCACATAGCGCATTCCTTGCTGTAAAACCGCAGCATTATACATGAAACACCCGCGCCGCCGAGGCCGTCTGAAAACCCCTGCCGCGTGACGGAATGCGGTGTGCGGCAGGGGAATGCGCTTTCAGACGGCCTCTGTTGCAACGGCGCGCCGTCTGCCAGAATGCTCCTGCGGGAAAAGACGGAAGACCGTCTGAAAGCGGAGCTTCAACGAAGTCGAAAAGTGCCGGAGCGCAGGACAGGCTGTTTGCCTTAAATGCTTAAATGTGTGTAAAAACGAAAATCCAGTATAGTATGAGAAAAACCCTCCGTTACCAAACGGAGGGTTGGAAAAGAAACTAGCACGCCTCACGGGGATTCTTTTTATTGTTTGTTAATCAATAAATTAAATAATATAAGTTGCGTTTTAATTGCAACGGTTTGAAGAATTTAAGACCAATCACAATAAAAACACGCCGTATAAAAACCATTTTACCCAAGCGGTTGATATGGTTTTCAGACGGCCTTTCGCTTACTTGGACACACTGTCCGCCACTACTGCGCCGTATGCCCGCCACTCGGCAAGGTCGTTGCGTTGCCGGTCTGTGGTTTCAGCCAGTTCTGCATATCGTGCTGCGCTCTCTGCGAATAGCTGCCAGCCCCGGGCAGCGTCTTCATCAGGTGAGCAGGCGGGAGAGGAGGCTGCGGGCAGGCGGCGGAATGTATGTCGGCGTGGCGGCGCAGGCGGTCAAGCTCACGGCGCATATCAGTGGCAACAGTTTGGGCATGGTTTCGTTCCTCGATTGCGGCCTGCGCGGCGTGAAGTTTCTGCCGTGCCCGCCGTTCTTGGTTGAGGGTGTTTTTCATTTTGGGTCTGCGCCGCCTTTGCCAGCGCAAGGCTGATTTTCGGCGGCCTTGTCGGTCTGCCCGCGCCGGTATTGCGTGCGGCGGTCGGCCTGCCATGCGGCGATGAGGGCAAGCAGCAAGGCGGCAAGGGCGGGTTTCCGTATTTTAAAAAGCCATCTCATGGTTTCTCCTTTTTCAGACGGCCTGCAACAGAGGCCGTCCGAACCTTTAAAAATAACGGATTTACACCATCTGTAAATTTTGCAAAAATCTTTTGACTCAACCGTTCCTAAAAACTCATTCTGCTTCGCCCGGCCGCCTGTTCGCCAAGCCCTGCACGAAGCGGCCGCCCGCCTTGTTCCACAGGGCGAAGGCTTCGCAGGCGGCGCGGTAGCGTTTTTCGTTCAGCAGGCGCACGACGGAGGATTTGGCAAAGGCCGTCACGCTCGATGTTGTAGCAGAGGGAAACACAGGCATTGAACTGCGACTGCGTCAGCGGGGGCGCGGACGTATTGGCGCACGGCCGCTTCGTAGGTTTGCACCTGGTTTAAAAACTCCGCCTTGATTTCCGCATCGGTGGGGGTGTCGCCCATCTTCACTGCCCGTTGCCCGGCGCGTGCGCCCAGCGTGTAGCGGATAAAGCCGATGCCGATAGTGGGATGCTCGCGCTGTCTTTGTAGGCGGCGCGGCGGCTGCCTTCGAGCCGCTCTGATCAGGGCGTAGCCGGTGTCGTCGAGTTTCAGATTTCCGTTCATGGTTTTCCTTTCAAAAACAGGCCGTCTGAAACGTTCAGACGGCCTTTGGTTTACCAGTTTTGCGCCTTGCTGTGGCGCAGCCGCCATGTCTGCGCCATGAAGTAGGATGCGATGCCTACGTTTTAAAAAAACCCGTGCGGGTTGCGCGTCTGCCCCGACAGGTTGGATGCGGCCACGCCGATTGATGCGGCCAGCAGCAGGGCGTGTATCCACAATCCCGGCTGGCGCACCGTCCACCGCTGCACGGCCAGCCGCCGCCGATGCATGACGGGCAGCAGCGGCGTGAGATTTTCCTCCGCGCGCGCGGCGGTGAGCAGCGCGGTATGGTGTGCCGCCCAATCCACGGCGGCAGGCGACAGCGCACCCGCCAGCAGCATAGACATGAGTATTGGAAAAAGCCGGCCTTTGCGCGAAGCGGCGGGATGCAGACCCTGCACCACCGCGCCCGCAAGGCCGCCCAAAAATCAGCGCGTCCAGCGGCATGCCGAAGAGCGTGCCGACAAAGCCGATGCCGCCGACGCTCCACAGATAAACGCCGGACGCGCTTGTCTCTATTGCCATAGGATTCCCTTTATGTGTTCGGATAAAAAGGTTGTCTGAATGCGTTTTTGGGCGTAAGTAACAAATTTACTGCCCAAAACCCCGCAAGCCTGTATGCTATCAAGACTTTAAGCGAGTCAAAAACCTTTGAACACAAAAATGCCCTTTTTGCGGCTCAAAAACAGGTCAAAAAGAATGGTAAGCATCAAGGTCGCCAACGATACAAAATGCAAATGTTGTAACAAGTATTTCAACGGCGGCAACCGCATCAATCCACAAACACTATGGCACTCTTTACACCGTAGGCAAAACAAACTGCCACACAACTTGCCGCAACTTACGGATGCAGCCGTCAAACCATCTTGCGCCATCTCAAAAAGCCAATCCCAAAGCCCAATTTGCCACGCCTAAGTGTGCCAATGTTATTATGGATACTTACTGCGCACAGCTTCGGCGTTATGGTTCTGATAGACAGCATCGCGGCAAAGCTCATCCGTAACCGAAGTCAAATACGAAACCAATACCTTGTGCGCCGAAGCCATAGGCAGCCTGAAAGCTGCAAAGGTATTGAAGTACTAAAGTATTGTTTGCGATAGTCGTAAAGGACTGCCGCAATTATTCCCCAATATCCCCTGTACTAACTTTGCTCACTTCCATCAAGTCAAAACCGTTGGTCGCTATCTCAACGCGCAATCCGCAAACGGCTGCGGGCAAAGAACTTGGCGATTGGCACTGAGCTTAAAAGCAGCCGTAGAGCAGACTTTGAAAAGCAGCTCGAAAGCATGGTTTGAACGATACCGACACTACCTAAACGAGCGGACGACCCATCCTGAAACAGGTAAAACACACTACACCCATCCGAGACTCAGAAGTGCGTATTTCAGTTTGAAACGGAATATGGATAACCTGTTTGTGTTTGAGGGCGTAAAGTAACAAAATGGAGGCTATTTCGGAGAACATTCTCCCTAAGTAACAAAAATGGAGGCTGAGCCCTAAGATTTAATTGATAAATAATCCTTAATAAACCTAATTTTATTCTCCCTACTCATGCCGTGATGGCACGCTAAAAGTCGTTTCATGTCCGAGAATGTGCCGTTAAGCAGATTGGTCGTATTCGGGATGTTTAAATCAGGATATTGCTCAAACACAAACAGATAATCCAAATTGCGTTTTTAGGCTGAAATACGCACTCCTGATATTCTTGGCGTGTGTACGCGATTTGCCTGTTTCGGTGTTAAAGGTGCGTTCGTTCAGATAGCTTTGATACTGCTCAAACCACGTTTGCAGATCGTGTTCAAAGTCGGATTGCTTACTGTTTTTCAACGTCAATGCCAATCGCCAAAGTGCTTTGCCTGCTTCTGTTTTGGGATTGCGCGTTAAAAGCGACTGACGGTTTTTAACCTGATGGAATTGACAGAGCCTGTACGGAATATCAGAAACATTCTGTACCAAACCAGCGTCGCCCATCACAAACAATTCTTTTGTATTTCAATGTCTTTTTGCTTTCAGGCCGTCCCTATTGCTGTGAAATATTGTTCGTTGGTTTCGTATTTGACTTCGCTAACGGATAGTGCTTTGCCGCTGATGCTGTCTATCAAAACCATGACGCCGAAACTGCGTCTGAGTAAGTGGTGTCCATGATGACGTTGGCTGCTGCGGAGAAATGAAATGCACCTTAATTTGAACTTTTTGAGATGCCTCAGAATAGTCTGCTGACTGCATCCGTAAGTTTTGGCAAGCTGTGCGGCGGTCTGTTTGCTCGCTGTATGCCCTGCCATATTTCCTGCGGATTAAGCCGTCTGCCGCCATCAAACTGTCTGCCGCAAGCATGGCATTTGTAGCGTTGTTTGCCGTTTCGGCAGCCGTTCCTTTTGACTTGTTTTTGAGTCGCAAAAGGGCATTTTTGTATTCAAAGCCTTTTGACCTCTTTTTAAAAGCCTTATAGGATAAGGCTTGCTAGGGATTTTTAGCCTCCATTTTGTTACTTACGTCTGTTTGAGCAATATCCTGATCTCAATATCCCGAATACTACTAATTTATTGGATGGTGCGTTCTCGGATATGAAGCGCAGACTGGAATGCCATCATGGTATGAGTAGGGGTAATAAGATAAGGTTTATTAAGGATTATTTTGCTAGAAAATGAATTTGCAGCAGTAAATTTGTTACTTTAGTGCGTTGCTTCTCTGATTTAGCAGTAAATTTGTTACTTACGCCCCGTTTTTGAAAACATTCAGACGGCCTGTGGTTTACTCGCCCTTTTCGGCGGACGGGCGGCATACACAAGCTGCGCCCCGGCAAACGGGCTGCCCTCCGCGTCGGATGCCGTCACCGACTGCAACACCCAGTCGACAACGTCCTGCACCGCGCGGCGGTTGGCCGGTCAGCGAAATCTGCGTGCCGCCGCCGACAGGCTGTTTGCTCCAACTCATACACGCGCTTGCTGAAATAGCTTTGAATCGTCGCCGTGGTAGCCCGGCGAAGTCCAGATACAGCGTGCCGACGGTGTGGAAAGCGGCAGGCACGCCGGTGGTTTCTGTCTTTGATGTCCAAGGCGATGCCGAGGGCGGTTTTTGTTTTTCGCTGGTTTTGCCACGATTAATCCTTTTCGTATGGCGTTAAAAAGCCCCCTTGCGGGACGAGTTGGTAAAAGGCCGCCCCACCTGCGCGGGGATGACGTTTCTGAAACGTTCAGACGGCCTGTGCATTGTGCAAGCAAAATTGCACAAAAAGGGGAGAAGGTATAATTTCCATACCCTTTATAGGATGTAACTCGTGTTTGAGTTCGACCCGAACAAAAGCGCGGCTAACTTGGAAAAACACGGCATTGACTTCACCGCCGCGCAACAGCTGTGGCAGGACGATTTCCGCCCTGATTGTCCCCGCCAAAACACAAGGCGAAACGCGTTTTGTCCCTCATCGCCAAACTCAATCAAAAGTTTGACTGCCATTTACTACAGAACGCGCAGGCCGCATCCGCATCATTTCCGTGCGCCGCGCCCGCGACAAGGAGGAAAAACTCTATGAACACTTTCGAATTTGACCGCCGCTTTGACAACGGCGAAGACATCGGCGATATGCATCGACTCTAGCCGTGCCTCCCGTCCCGGCTTGCAGGCCAAACGGGTAAACGTGGATTTCGTCTGGATGGTTTGAAAGCTTGGACAAACACGCCGCGCATCTGGGCGTATCGCGCCAGTCGCTGATTAAAATGTGGCTGTCCGAACGCCTGTCGCAAGCCGCGTAAAACCATTTCAGACGGCCTATTTCGTCAAAGCTGCTATCACATTGATACTATCGGGCTTCCAAAACCAACAACGCCGCCAGCAATACGGCATAAGTCAGCCCCACGAAATGCTTTGCCGTTTTTGGATTTGTCTATCGTTTCCGACATTTCGCACCACGCTTTCAGTATGTTAAAAATTTATACATTATTTAATCCTTTCCGTATCAAAGGGTTGAACAAAAACCCCGAAAAGCCTGTCGCCTTACGGGTTTGCCGTTTTGAAAAAGGCCGTCTGAAAGCAGATTCAGACGGCCTTTTTATGCCCCGCCGACAAAGCAGACAATATCCCTCGTCAGGCTGCGTTTTCCCGCCGCTGAAAGTCACACGGATATCATGCTCCCTGCCTGAGTCCAGTGCCAAACTGGAAACAAGATTGGCTCGGTTGTCGACATAAGCGTGACGATGTATCAATCTGCCATCATTAGAAACTTCCGAAAAATGTGCTCGGTGTACTGCGTGATGCACTTCGCGGCGAACCCTCGTCTGTCCGTTCAGGCTGATTTCCACCAGTACCGCATGGCTGCCAGCCTCATTGACTACTTGCGACACAAAAACCCGACGCCGTCACCTGCAAAGACAAAAACGTCAGCAGACGGGGAACGGAACGGCGCCCAAGTGCAGCGTGTAGCCGTCACGTCCCTGCGGTAGATGATACATTTTTCAGCACGTCCCCTTCGATTTTTGTCCGCCTTCACCGTCCCTTCAAAACGTCCGTTTTTCGCATACAGATTCCCCGCGCGTCCACGGTAAAGCTGCCGTTGCCGTGCTGTTAATACTCACGCTGTTTGGGCTACCTGCCGTCACATTGCCCAAGTTGGCCGAAATGGCAGAGAGAGTAGAAGTTTGAATGTGCTTTGCCTGCACTGTCCCGTCGGCAATCAAATCCCCCGACAAAGCCACCTTTGCCACGGGTAACGGTAAACATCGGCCGGATTTGCTTGGTCGTCGGCTCGATAACGACGAACTTGTCCGCCCAAACCAGCACTTCGCTTTCCGCCGTTTGGCCGTCTGCGCCCAGCGTGATGCCCGCGAACACTTTTGCGGCCTCTGGCGATGGTTTCGGTTTTGATACCGTGCATCGCCTGCACCTTGCCGTCCAGCGTAGCTCAGCGCTCGACGTCGTTTCCACCCGTGGCAGCGGTGTTGTTCAGCTTTAGCGGTCAGCTTCTTCTTATCCTCAGCCTCTGCCTTCTTCTCGTCGGCGTAGGTCGACTGAAACCTCTCGATATCCGCTTGCGCCCTGCGTGCCAGCCTGCCCACCTCCTCAGCGATTTTTCTTCACCGCATCGGCCTTGGCCTGCGCTCCGTCGACAGTCTCGTCCTGCACCCAGTCCGTCCATTGGTCTTTTGGTGTAGGTGCGCGTCCGTGCGTATAAACCACGTCGGACTTGCGCCGCCACACGGTACCGTCGGACAAAGAGGCCGTCTGAAAGGCTTCCCCTCCCGTCGGGTTTTCAAACGGCACGCGCGTTTCCAGCGCGGCGAAGCCGTCCCTGCCGACGCCGCCGCGCAAACCGATAACGGCGGCCGTCTTAAACTCGGTCACCAGTCTGGCGTTTGTAGTTCTGCCAGTACCAAGACGGCGGCTGATTCGTCGTTGCGCGTATCGGGTACTTGGAACTTGGCCGACATCGTTTTTGCACGATGGCCTCCGCCTGCGCCACCGTGACACTGGTCTGTTCCAAACGACTGATTTTTGCCTCGGCGGCGGCATTCAGACCGTCGGCATACGCCTTGGCATCGGCCAGCGCCTTGTCGGCTTTTGGCCTTTGGCGTCGGCGGCCGCCTGCTGTTTGACCACGGCATCCTTTTGCCGCTGCGTCGGCTATTGCCTGCGCCTTGGCTGCATCGGCCTTGCTCTGCGCGTCGCCCGCCGCTGCGGCAACTGCTGCCGCCTTGGCCGTGTCGGCTTTGGCCTGCGCCGCCCGTTCCGCAGCGGCAGGGCTGCCGCCCTGGCGGCATCGGCCTTTATCCTGCGCCGTCTGCGCCGCCGCCGTCACGGCTGCCACCTTGGCCCTCGTCCGCCGCCGCCAGCCATCTGCTTTCCAAAGCCGTCTGCGCGATGGAGGCCACTTCCGTCTTGTCGGCTTTTGGCGGATTTCAAGGAGGTAATCTGCGACGTATTGCCCGCAACCTGCGCCTTGGCGGTTTTCAGCTCTTCGGCAACGGCTTTGTCACGCTCTGCCGCCGTCCGTTTTGTAGCCGCTAAAGTCGGCCTCCGTCCGTTCGGCAGGGTTTTGGCCGCATCGGCGATTTTCTTCACCGCATCGGCCTTGGCCTGCGCTCCGCCCACTGTCCCGTCCTGCTGCCAGTCCGTCCAAGCGTCGCGGGAGTAGGTGCTCGTCGCGAGTATATAAGACACATCCGACTTGCGCCGCCACACCGTGCCGTCAGACAAAGAGGCCGTCTGAAAGACCTGACCACCCGTCGGGTTTGTAAACGGCACGGAGGTTTCCATAACACAAAAAGCGTTAGTGCCCACGCCGCCGCGCAAACCGAGAACGGAAGCTTTCTTAAACTCCGTCACGTTTTGACGCGGGTAGTTTTCCCAGTACCAAGAGGGCGGCTGATTGTCGTCGCGCGTATCAGGCACTTGGAACTTGGCCGACAACGTGCTTTGTGCGATGGCCTCCGCCTGCTGCCGCGTGACACTGGTCTGTTTCAGATTCGTCACGTCCGCCGCGATACGCTCTGCCGTCTCGCCGACGTCTTCGGGCGCGGGCGTCCAGTCTGTCCCCATCGTGCCGCGTTCCAGCTTGATGCGGCTGATGCGGCTTGTAGACGCACCACTGTTCGGGAAAAAGTAGACATTCAGATGGGAGTTGTTAGCATATTCACCCACACCATCGCCGTCAGTGGGTAACGCCCACTTGCCCGCGCCGCGCCAGAGGCCGTCTGAAACCTTAGTCAAGTTAAACAGCAGTCCTAAGCCACGCGAGTTAGATATGCCGACCCCGTCCTGTCAGCGCAAGCTCACCCCACAAAGTGACGAGTGACATCTTCGCCGACGGCGGGGGCTTCGGCCAGCGCAAAGCGGGCGAGATAGTCGTAACCCGCATCGGGCGCGGACTGTTTGAGCAGATTGCGCCCGCCCACGGAAAGGTTGCCCAGCCGCGCGGTGAGGTTGTCCACCGCCTGTACGCGGGCGCGGTCGGCCTGCGCCACGCTTTCGCGCAGGCTTGTAATACTGCCCTCGGCCCTCGCCCCATGCGCGTGTTCAAAGCGGCGGTTTCGGCGGCGCGGGTTTTGTCCTTGTCCGCCAGCGTGCTTTGCTCGCGCGTGATGCCCTGCGATTTGCCCGTCCAGCTTCGCCGCCAGCGACTGCCGTGCCCTGCGCCTCGGCCTTGTCGCCGTCGGCGCGGGCTTTCTCTTTCAAGCTCCAAACCTGCGGCGGTCTTACCCTGCGCAGCGGTGACGGTTTGATTTGCGTTGCCTGCGTATTGTTCACCGTCTCGACAGACGTGATTTTTCGTCCCCAGCTCGCGCGATTTGGCTGCCAAAATCGTCGGCGGCGGTTTTGCGGCCGTCCGAATATCGCGGCTGCGGGCTTCGGCTTCACCTGCCAGAGCCTGCCGCCGTGCGGCGGCTTCGTCGGCAAGGGCTTTCATCCGTGCGGCGGCTTCTGCGGCCGTTTTTGCCTGCCTCGGCAAGGGCGGCGTTTTTACCGGCTTCGATTTTTGCCGTCCAGCAGATCTTTCAGACTCTGCGACAGACTGCTCTCGGTAATCTGCTTCTCAATCAGCTTCACCAGCGGCGCGGGGTTCCGGGTCGGACGTGCCGCGCACGGGGGCGGTAAATTCCCCGTATTGCCCGCCGCATCGCGCACGCGCAGCCAAAACCAAAATTCGTCCGCCGCGCCGACGCTCCGTCAGCGTGTAAGTGTTCTGCGGGTAGGGCAGTTCGGCCAGTTTCTGCGCTTTGGACAAATCGGCGGTTCTGCCGTAGCGGATTTCCACCGCCAACTCGTCGGCCACCGTCTGCGGCCATGTCCACACAAGGTCTACCGCCAGCGTTTTTTGCCCACGGTACGCACGGCGCTGATTTCGTAGTCCAGCGTCCACGCTTTAACCAGCGGCTCGGAATAGACGCCGCGTGCGTTGCGGCCGCGTATTTCGGCGCGGTAGCTGCCTTTGGGCAGGCCGTGCAGCACGATTTCCGCCGACGCCGCATCGGGAATATGGCGGTAAAGCTTTGCTGTCGCGGTAGATTTTGATGTCGTGGGACAGCACCCTGTCCGTCCGCCGTCAGATTGTCCCATGTCAGTCATCCTTGCCGCCGCCCGCATGCAGCGACGGATTCTGCCAGCAGCGGATCGGCGCAGCGCAGGCTGTGCACTTCGCGCGAAAAATCGGCCGAAGTCGTCCACCGCCGCATATTTGGCCGGGTCGTGCAGCAGGGCGGTGACGGTGTAAGTGCCGCCTTCGTATTCTCTTTGATACCGACACAGCGGAACAGGCGCGGCTTGACCCCTGCCCGACAAAATCCACACGTCTCCCTCCGCTACGGCGGGGCGGCATCCAAAAACCAGCGTATCGGGCGCAGGCTGCGCCGTCACTTTCGCCGACACGATGCCGTCCGCCGAGGGTAGGCGCAGCATAGAGCCGACGGCGTTTTTCACCGGCCTGTCCAGCGTGGCCGTGTCGCCCGACACCGCTTTCAGACGGCCTGACAGCTCCGCACCCGCATAATCGCTGTCCATCACCTGCACAATATCCCACGGCAGATGCTTCAAACCCTCGCGGCCGACGGTAAACGTCACCGTATTCTGCTGGCGCAGCTCCGTTTGCAGCGTCCATTGAGCAAAGCGCACCGCCTGCCCGCGCGAATCGCAGCCGAAAGCCGTCACCTGCTTGATGTTCAGGTCGTAGCGGGCGACGGCTTCGTCGTCGGCAACGTATTCCGTTTTGGCGCGGTAGCTGTCGTTTTTGTCGAGATACTGCACCCTGCACGGCGGTGTGGATGCTTTTCAAAGCCGCGCTGCCGTAGGAAAACTGCCCGTCAGCACATTGGCATTGGTATAGAGCGCGATGGGGTCGGCGTCCAAATCGGCCACGACGGACAGCCGCTCACCGTTCCACAGCGGCAGCCGCAAAACACACTGCACAAAGTCTGCAACAGCTCGCCCGCCCTGCTTCATATCGGTGATATAGGCATTGCACATAGCGCGGCTCCCGCCCGCCGAAGCCGTCCGGCACAAGATCGTCGCAGTAGCGGCCGATTTCATACAGCGCCCACTTGTCGATCTGACCCGGCAACAGCCGCCGCGCCAGCGTCGAATAGCGCGGCCGCGTCAACAGGTCATAAAACACCCATGCCGGATTGTTCGTCCACGCCGTTTTGAAACTGCCGTCCCAAATGCCCGCGTAGCTTCTCGTCTCCGGGTCGTAGTTCGACGGCACCTGCAACAGCAGCCCGCGAATCAGGAAATTGCGGCGTGGAACGCTGCTACCGAACTGGTCGGAATCGATGTGCAGCGCGGCAAAGGCCGTGTGCGGATAACACAGGCGCGCATCAACGATTTCCACAAAAGACGCAAAAACGTATTGTTCGACACCTTGTCGCTCGTGCTGTCGGGCGTATTAGCGACACCCGCACCGTAAACGGCACGGAAGGCAGCTTGTCGAACACCGCGTCCCTGATAATATGCACCGCTGCCTTTTTCCGTGAAACGCACCCTGCTGCGACACACTGCTCCGACTTGCCCGCCAGCGTCACCGTCAGCGACGTGTCCGCCGCCAGCGTATCGCCGTTGTCGTTCACCCGTGCATTGCGCTCCACCCCCACCGTCACCCGCAGGCGCGAAACCAGCGGGTCGGACACCGAACGCACCACCGGCGTACTGTACTTCACCGCCGCCGACACCGACACCGTCCGCTCCGACGCATCGAAGCCCGGAACGTAGGACTGATCGGGCGTGCCGCGCTGGAAAAAGCCTGTGATGCCCTTGAAATTGAACGAACCGTCGGCGTTCTGTACCACCGTATCGTTCAGGAACACCGACTTGAAGGGCGCATCCTGCCCGTTGGCAAAACCCGCGATTTCCCCCTCGGAAACCACATCGATGATTTTTAAAGACTGTGCCGAAGACAAAGAGTTCGGCGCTTCATAGGGGACACATGCTGCCCGCCGCCCGACTGCCGCTCATAGCGTATCCTTCCGTTTCGCAAACACAAAGGCCGTCTGAAAATTTGGCGTAAGTAACAAATTTACTGCCCAAAACCCCGCAAGCCTTATGCTACAAGACTTTAAGCGGAGTCAAAACCTTTGAACACAAAAAATGCCCTTTTTGCGGCTCAAAACAGGTCAAAAAGAATGGTAAGCATCAAGGTCGCCAACGATACAAATGCAAATGTTGTAACAAGTATTTCAACGGCGGCAACCGCATCAATCCACAAACACTATGGCACTCTTACACCGTAGGCAAACAAACCGCTCACACAACTTGCCGCAACTTACGGATGCAGCCGTCAAACCATCTTGCGCCATCTCAAAAAAGCCAATCCCAAAGCTCCAATTTGCCACGCCTAAGTGTGCCAATGTTGTTATGGATACTTACTCGGGCACAGCTTCGGCGTTATGGTTCTATTAGACAGCATCAGCGGCAAAGCTCTATCCGTAACCGAAGTCAAATACGAAACCAATACCTTGTGCGCCGAAGCCATAGGCAGCCTGAAAGCCAAAGGTATTGAAGTACAAAGTATTGTTTGCGATAGTCGTAAAGGACTGCCGCAATTATTCCCCAATATCCCTGTACAACTTTGCCACTTCCATCAAGTCAAAACCGTTGGTCGCTATCTAACGCGCAATCCGCAAACGGCTGCGGGCAAAGAACTTTGGCGATTGGCACTGAGCTTAAAAAGCAGCCGTAGAGCAGACTTTGAAAGCAGCCTGAAAGCATGGTTTGAACGATACCGACACTACCTAAACGAGCGGACGACCCATCCTGAAACAGGTAAAACACACTACACCCATCCGAGACTCAGAAGTGCGTATTTCAGTTTGAAACGGAATATGGATAACCTGTTTGTGTTTGAGGGCGTAAGTAACAAAATGGAGGCTATTTCGGAGAACATTCTCCCTAAGTAACAAAATGGAGGCTGAGCCTAAGATTTAATTGATAAATAATCCTTAATAAACCTAATTTTATTCTCCCTACTCATGCCGTGATGGCACGCTAAAAGTCGTTTCATGTCCGAGAATGTGCCGTTAAGCAGATTGGTCGTATTCGGGATGTTTAAATCAGGATATTGCTCAAACACAAACAGATAATCCAAATTGCGTTTTAGGCTGAAATACGCACTCCTGATATTCTTATGTGTGTAATGCGATTTGCCTGTTTCGGTGTTAAAGGTGCGTTCGTTCAGATAGCTTTGATACTGCTCAAACCACGTTTGCAGATCGTGTTCAAAGTCGGATTGCTTACTGTTTTTCAACGTCAATGCCAATCGCCAAAGTGCTTTGCCTGCTTCTGTTTTGGGATTGCGCGTTAAATAGCGACTGACGGTTTTAACCTGATGGAATTGACAGAGCTGTACGGGAATATCAGGAAACATCTGTACCAAACCGCGTCGCCCATCACAAACAATTCTTTGTATTTCAATGTCTTTTGCTTTCAGGCTGCCTATTGCTGTGAAATATTGTTCGTTGGTTTCGTATTTGACTTCGCTAACGGATAGTGCTTTGCCGCTGATGCTGTCTATCAAAACCATGACGCCGAAACTGCGTCTGAAGTAAGTGGTGTCCATGATGACGTTGGCTGCTGCGGGAGAAATGAAATGCACCTTAATTTGAACTTTTTTGAGATGCCTCAGAATAGTCTGCCGACTGCATCCGTAAGTTTTGGCAAGCTGTGCGGCGGTCTGTTTGCCTTCGCTGTATGCCTGCCATATTTCCTGCGGATTAAGCCGTCTGCCGCCATCAAACTGTCTGCCGCAAGCATGGCATTTGTAGCGTTGTTTGCCGTTTCGGCAGCCGTTCCTTTTGACTTGTTTTGAGTCGCAAAAAGGGCATTTTTTGTATTCAAAGCCTTTGACCTCTTTTAAAGCCTTATAGGATAAGGCTTGCGGGGATTTTTAGCCTCCATTTTGTTACTTACGTCTGTTTGAGCAATATCCTGATCTCAATATCCCGAATACTACTAATTTATTGGATGGTGCGTTCTCGGATATGAAGCGCAGACTGGAATGCCATCATGGTATGAGTAGGGGTAATAAGATAAGGTTTATTAAGGATTATTTTGCTAGAAAATGAATTTGCAGCAGTAAATTTGTTACTTAGTGCGTTGCTTCTCTGATTTAGCAGTAAATTTGTTACTTACGCCGAAAATTTCAGACGGCTTAAACTTATTTTTATTGACTAAAACTTATAAAATACTTATAATAAACCCATGAACAAAATCGTCTACCGCCCCAAAGCTGCCAAACGAGCGCGGAAAATACCCGAGCAGCAGCAGATACGCGCCAAAAATCAAAGGATTGGCCGCCATGCCCAACTGCACCGGCGTCAAGGCTTTATCCAACCATATCCACCAATACCGCCTGCGCGTCGGCAACTACCGCGTATTTTTTTCAATTTCGACGGCACGGTACACATCGTCAGCATAGAAGAGGTTAAAAACGAGATGAAAAACACCTACTGATTACCAAATCATCCGCGACGCGGCAGGCAACCCGCCTTTGCCGTTGTCCCGTTCGCCGATTTCCAACGCCTGCTCCATCCCGTCGATGCAGAAGGCGGCATCCCCGCCGAAGTGGTCGATTTGTCGTTTGACAAAGGTTGGACGCCCCTGCGCGCATGGCGCGAATACCCAGGGGCTGACACAGGCCGAAGCGGCGGAAAAAGCGGGTATCAGCCAGTCGGCCTATTCGCAGCACGAAAACAGCGCCACACTGCGCAAATCCACCCGCGCCAAACTCGCCGCCGCCTTGGGAATTTACGCCGAACAACTCGATTTCTGAACAAAGGCCGTCTGAAATTTCAGACGGCCTCTACTCTTTCACATACTCCGCCGTGTAGTTGCGCGCCCTCACCGAATCGTCAGCGAAGTCCGTATTGTATTTCTGCCCGTTCGGGGCGGTTGCCGCCACGCCTGCGGCAAACGTCGCTTCATGCCCAGCGTCAAATCCACCGCCAGCGGGTCGGACGGCGTGCCCGCCTGTTCCGGACGGCGGATGCCCGACCAGCGCGCCAAAAACCGCCCGCTGCGCCGCCGCGCCCGTTGCCAGCCGCCGCGACTCCACTCCCTGCGACGCCACGCGGCTGCCCGCGTAGACCAAACCGTAGGCCAGCGGCACCGGCTGCCCTGCGCCGCCGTGTTGGCGAGATGGGAAAACGCCGTGCTGCGGCTGCCCTCCCTGCCGTTTCCGCCCCGGTCGAACTTGGGCTGCTTTGTCAGCATCTGCGCCACGCCGCCCAACACCATGCCGATGCCCGCACTCGTTACCGCCGACAGCATCGCGCCGCCCGCCGCCCAGCCCAGCGGATTCCACCATGCCACCGCCAAGAGGGCGATACCGGCGACCAACTGCCCGGCCTTACCCGCTCCCGCCGTGCGCGGCACGATATGCAGCACCCCGAAGCAGGCCGTCTGAACGCATCGTCCAGAGCGTCTTCCCCGTAATCGCGTCCCTGAAAAACGCACCTGAAACAACCCGTCGGCTGCCTTGCGCCGCAGGCCGCGTATCTGGGCAAACAGCGCGTGCAGCGTCCCGGCGGGCGTGTCGGCGTGCAAATCGAAACGGCGCCCGAACTGTGCCAGAGCGCCATAGAGTCTTACCGTAATCATATTGTCACCGTGTGCATCCAAATCGTTTTTCCACCGCTTGCACCATCCCTGCTCGTTAGAGCGGATGCCGCCAAACGCTGTGTATGCGTTCGCGCCACAATCCGTCAGCCTCTCGCGGTGCGAGCTGGTTGTAGGCATGGTGCAGAATCCGCCCCTGCCCGAGATACAGCGCCAGATGCGACGGCTTCCCGCCGTGCACCGTCAGCAGCACGTCGCCCGCTTCTGAGGCCGTCTGAAACGGCAAAACCGCAGGCGGCCAAATGCTCCGGTAGACGGCCGCGTGCCGCATCACCGTCCAAATCCGTGCGCACCCCGTCCGGCAGGGTCAATACCCGCGCAGCATATAGGCATCGCGTACCAGCGCGCCGCAGTCCGCCGTCCCGTACGCAAACACCCGCCCGCGCAGATGCGGGCAACAGCGGAACACCTTCACACAGCCGCCCGTATACAGCACCCACGGCAGGCCGGTGAGTACCTGCGACTGCCTGTCCGCCCCCGACAAAAACGGCTCGCCCGCAGGATGCGAATGGACGACGGCAGCCGCATCCTCCCGCCACGCCCGGGGCGCAATCTCAAAGGTTTCGGACGGCTTGTCCGCCACATTGTCCAGCGGCAGATAGCGGCCGTCGACCAGCACAAAGCCACAGATTTTCCCTCCTGCGGCCGGCTTCGGCGCATGCGGGCGGCAATGTCCCGCGCCGTTTGTCCGCACAGCATCATGACGACAACACCTTGTCCGCCGACGGGAAACCGCCGTAGGGCAGCGCCGCCGTTGCGCCGTAACGCGCCATACAGCCCAAGAGCTTGTGGCTGCAATCGTCCTTTTTTGCATCGTCGGTCGGCATATCGAAACGGTCGGCCACGGGACGCCCCGTATAGCCGCACTCCGCGCCGCGATACTGCCACGGACACCTGTCCGCCATCATCAGCCGCGCCGGCACAAGCGCACCGTCCGCCTCCGAAGGCGCGGACAGCTCGAACACCGCCTTTTCCGCCGTCAGCGACACCATCCGCTCGACGACAAAGCACATCCGCACCGCCTGCGACGCATCTGCAGACGGATTCGCCCCTGAAGCAAAAATTCGCCGCATCGAGAAACTGCGCGTACACCTGATAGCGCGTCACCGCCGCCCCGACCACACTGCCGTAACTCTCCACCATCCCCTGTTACCAAACCGAACAGATTCGACAGCGACAGCGTCGGCCGGTTGCCCGCTCCCTGCGACGAACTTTCAAAGCCCTCCGCATAAACCGGATAAGGCTCGTACGCCTGCCCGGCGAAGATGACCGATCCGTTTTTCTCGTTCACCTGATTGCACAAACGGTAAACCTGCCCGCCCAAGGCGACGCAAATCCCACCTCCCGACGCTCCGACCATCACATCCCGTTGCCGCTGCCGACAACGCCTTCAACATCGGCGCCGACAACAAAGCCATACGCGCATTCATGACAAAAACCTCCTCAAACGTTGCCGAAATCTTTCCCACACCGAACCGCCCAGCGGCTCGCACCGGTATCTCCGACACCTTTCACCAACAAACGCGCCTCCGAGGGCAGCGGACGGAACCAAAACGCCTCCACCCCGCGCATCGAATCGAAAAACGCCGCGATTTCGTCAATCACCGGCTTCATATCCGTTTTCGACACCTCCCAAGAGCGCCGCAACGGACGCAGAAACTTCGGCTGCCGCTGCTCGAAGCCGCCGCCGAACTGCACCGTGCGCATATCGAACACCGTCTTGACCGAAGTGCCGGACATCGACCGGCCAGTCAAACGACCTGCCATAAAACCTCCAGCAACAAAACAGGCCGTCTGAAACATTCAGACGGCCTCACACTCAGACGGCCTCAAGCTCGAATAGCCTGATAAAATCGCTCCCCGCCCGGACGCAGACTGTTCCCCACCTCCGTGCGCGCGCCGCATTGACCGCGATTTCCCGCACCGCCTTCAACACCCCTGCGTGCGCACCGTCTTCCGCATCCTGCCGCACATTATCTCCGCCGCCCTGCACATTCACCGTCACCGAAATATTCGTGGTCTGCGCCACGGCCTGACGGTTTAACGCGGCGGCAACAGGGAGGGCAAAGCCGACCGTGCCGCCGTCGGCAAAACCGCGCAGCCGCAGCCGCTCCACCGCCTCGCACCCGCCGTGGCGGCGCACGTCCGCCTGCGAAAAAACCACCTCGCCGCGATGGACGATGCCCGCAGGCTCATACTTGCCGCCGCCGCCCGTATAGCCGCCCGTGCTGCCCGCAAGGCCGTACAGCCCTGACCGTGCCGCCGTCGGCAACTTGCCGGTCAAAACCCGCCCGACAGAAGCGAGAAAGGGCGAAGACGAACCCGCCAGCGAATTGCCGCCCACCTTCATCGCGTTGAGAATGGCCATCTTCACCATCATGCGCGAAATGTCCTGCAAAAGCCCGAAACCGTCAGACTGCGGAAATCCAGCTTGCCCGTAGCGACAAAAATCCGCCAGTGCATCGCCCATTTTGGTGAAAGACGCCTCAACCTGTTTGGCGACGTTCTCATGCAGCGTACCCAGGCTTTGACATAGCCGTCTCATCCCTGCGGCAATGCCGCCCTGCCGAGTCGTTTGCCTTCTCCTCGCGCAGCTTTTTGGACAGCCAGCCGTGCCTCTTCCGCCGCCTGCTTCTGCGCCAGCAGGCCGTCGACATAGCCCTGTGACGCCCCGTCCTTCTGCGCCTGCACCACCATCAGATCGTACTTGCGCTCCAGCCGCAGCCGCGCCGTCTCGTCTGCCGTTTTTGCCGATTAGATCCAACTCGAACAAACGGTCGGAAAAATCGCCCCGCCTCTTCGGCCAGCTCTTTCAGACGGCCTCTTTCCTCCGCCTCGCGCGAAAGCGCGTCCAGCGTCTCCCGCTTCGCCGCCAACTGCGCTTTTTCCTCTGCCGACAAATCTTTCAGACGGCCTTTTTCCAACTCATAGCCGAACTTCTGCGCCTCGGACAGCAGCCCCACCATATCAATCTGCCGCTGCAAATCTTCCAGCGTCTGCGCGTACAAATCGGGCGGCAGCTCGGCGCAGACTTGGCGCGGGTCGTAAACTCCCCCTGCCGCCGTTGAGCCAGTCGAGATTAGCCGACACGCCCGCCCAATGGCCGCGCGTTTCTTTGGGCGCGGCACGCCCCGATTTCAGGCGTTTGAGCGTATTGCCCTCGCCGTGGTTGTAGGCATTGACGGCTAGCTCCACATTACCGTCGAACATTTTCAGCAGATATTTCAGATAACGCGCCGCCCCTTCCGCCGAAGAGCGCACATCATTGACGTTCACTCCCCAATGTTTTGGCCGAATCGGGCATAAACTGAAACGCGCGCGCGCGCCTACGAGCGAAACCGCAGCGGCATTGCCGCGCGATTCCTGCATTTCCAAAGCCGCCAGCAGGTTTTCGGCAAACCGTGCCGCTGCTCCAGTTCGGCGTAGCGGTGGCGGTGCGCGTGCCCCAGCACCCGCTCCCCGCGCCGCCGCGCCATAGTTTTTCCGTAGCGGTGATTTTTGCGCTTTTCCAGCCCTTTGTCCGCAGCTTTTCTTCACGGTTGGCGGCCTGCAAACGCTTGCGGTCTTTTTCCCTGCCACGCCGCCGCCTGTTTTTCCAACTCGATTTTCTTACGGATTTCGGAAACGCCTCAAAGGCTTTCAAAGTCGCATCTTCGTCGGCAATACCCTTGCGCACAAACGCCGCTTTTGACTTTCGCCATTTCCTTGGCCGTCGCGTCGTCGTAACCCTTTTCGCGGAAGGAAATGTAAGCCGAGTGTCGGCAACGGAATCCGCCCACCGACCTTGCAGCTTTTTCCACCTCGGCCACGGCGGCCTTCACTTTTGCCGTGTAGTTCTCCGTTTTTCCGGGCAAGCTCGGCAACCCCGTCCGCCGCCTTGCCCGCCGCAGGCTGCAAAATCCGCCACCTTGCCGTTCAAAGCGTCCTGCTCCAGCTTCAGATTCGCGCCGACGGTTTTCGCCTGCTCGTATTCCCGTGCCAGCTTCAGAATGCTCTCGCGTGTCGCTTCGGTGGCATCCGTGCCGTTGAGCATCGCCGCATTCAAATCCTCCAGCTTGATTTTGCCTTCGGTAAAGCTGCGCATCAGCTCTTCCATGCCCTTCACATGGTCGTAGCCGTAAATCAGGCCTGCTTTGCGTCCCTCAACTCTTTATTGACATCGGCAATCTTCTCTTTCAGGCTCCTCCATTTGCCGCGTTTGGCCTTGGGTGTTGAGCCTCTTATATTCCTCAACCGTCTTGCGCAGCCTGTCGGCAGTGATTTCCAAAGCATCGCTGTTGTCGGCCACCGAAGAGGTCAGATACGCATGAGCCCCGCCGCCGCCCCGGCCGCCAGCACCAAGCCACCGGCCCCATCAGCAGCGACTGCGTCGCCGCCAGCAGGCCGTTCATCGTCAGCAGCCGCACCGACGTCCCTGCCACCGCCACCTGCGCCGTCACCAGCATACGGACAAACGCAATCCCGCCCGCCGTTGCCGCGCCGAAAAGCCAGCATCGATATGTTTGCCCGCCGTCAGCAGCATCTCCGCCAGCGCGCGGCTCGCTCCCGTCGTCTTGTCCGCCTCACCGGCAAACTTCGTCAGACTGTCGTTGAACGACTGGAACGTCTGTCCCACCGTCGCCTGCGTCTTGGCAAAGTCAGAGTCCACCGAATCGGAAACCCGCAGCAGCGCCTGCGTCACCGCCTCCGCCGTCAGCTTGCCGTCCGCCGCCATCGCCCGCAGCTCGCCGCGCGACACACCCAGCCCGCGCGCCATCGCGTCCATCACCGCCGGCGTGTTTTCCGCCATCGAATTGAACTCGTCGCCGCGCAGCTTTTGCCCGAAGCCAACGCCTGCCCGAACTGCACCATCGCCGCCTGCGCCGCCCCCGCCGACGCGCCCGACAAAGCCACCGCCTTGCGCCCATCGTCTCCGTCGCACGCGCCACCTGCTCCTGCGACAGCTTCAAACGCTGCGCGTTCTGCGCGAAACGCTGGTACACCTGCACCGTACCTTCCCACGAAGAGCGCGTCCGCTGCGCGATGCGGAACGTCTCCTCCGTTGCCGCATTCAGCCCCTGCTGCGAATCCGTCACCAGCCGCAGACGGTTTTGCAGATTGGTGTAACCGTCCGCCCGCATCACCAAAGCCTGCGCCGCCTGCCAGGTCAGATAGCCCGCCGCCAGCCGCTTCACCGCCTGCGTCATCGCATCCAGCCGCCCCGACTGGTCGGCCGCATCCCTGCCCAACTGCCGCACCTTTTCGCCGACAACTCCCGTTCTCCGTCAGCGCGTGCAACTCCTGGCCAAAGCCGCAACCGTCGTTTTCGCCTGCGACGGGTCGATTTCGATAACCAGACGGATTTCTGTTCTGCCATATGGGACTCCGGACAAAAAGGCCGCCTGAAAGGTTTCGAGACGGCCTCGATAAAACGTATATTGACGCTATACGGATATTACTGTATGGTTACGCTATACAGCAAGGAAACGTCATGATAAAAAGTTTCAAGCACAAAGGCTTGCAGAAATTCTTTGAAACGGGCAGTAAAGCGGGCATCACAGGCCGCCCATGCCGCAAAACTTCGCCTGCAACTGACCGCCCTCGACAACGCGGCAAGCCCGCAGGATATGAATACCCCCGCATGGCGGTTGCACCCGTTGACGGGGAATCTGCAAGACCATTGGGCACTACCGTCAACGGCAACTGGCGGCTGACCTTCAAATTTGAAAACGGCCATGCCGAAATTGTCGATTATCAGGACTATCACTAAGGAAGGCATCATGGAAATGTACAACCCCGCCCATCCGGGCGAAGTGCTGCGCGAATACCTCAGCGAAACCAGCGTCACCGAAGCAGCCCGCCGCCTTGGCGTCACCCGCGCCGCCCTCTCGCGCATCCTCAACGGCAAAGCCGCCGTATCCGCCGACATGGCCGTGCGTCTGTCCGTCCTGCTGGGCACAAGCAGCCGCATGTGGCTGGATATGCAGAGTCGTTACGACCTGTGGCACGCCGAACAAAACCCCGCACGACTTCGTCGTCCCTCTGGCCGTACCGCCCTAGCACAGCAGATTCAGGCCGTCTGAAAGGATTTCAGACGGCCTCTAAACTCCCGCCATCGCCGCATCGTCAATCGCAAACACCGCACGGTTGAGCAAAGCTCGCGATGCTCGGCACATCCGCGCAATCGGCAAAATCCGCCACATCGCGCAGCGACAACGGCAAAGGCACACCCTGCTCGTAGCGGCGGGCGCGGGCGATTTGCACGTAAGCGGCGACCAGATAATCCGCCAGATACGAATATTCGGTGCCGCCTCCCTGCGGCAATTCAGAGTAGTCGCGGACGTTTTTCCGCTTTTGCGACTGCCCTTGTGCCCCCGCCACCTGTACCAGGCGACGGCTTTTTACCGCCTCGTCCTCTTCCTGCCACAACTCCGCCTGCAAAGCCTCCCGCCTGCATCTTCGCCCACGACCACAGCACCAGCCCCGTTTTCGACTGCGAAAGCACCATACAAACCGTCTCAGGCGAGTAGGGCAGGGCGTTGCCGTCCGCATCCTCCAAACCCTCCCAGTCCGCCACCAGATAACGCGCCACCGCCTCGCATCGCGCAACACCCAAGCTGTGCATCCTCCGCAATCCCCGCAATATCCGAACCCTCCGCGCGCACCGCCAACTGCAACGCTCCTGCGCCACCTGATAGCGCGGCTCGTCTATCGGACGGATCAGAAAACGCGCCACCACCTCCCGTCCTGCTCGAAACCGAACCACCTTGCCGCTTCCGGGCTTTTTCACAATCTTCAAAGCCATATTCCCACTCCTTTAGGGGTTTCGCCACCCGTTTCAACACCGGCGACACATCCTGAGACCGTATACTCGAACTGCGTACTCAACAAATCGTCCGCCCCGCCCGAAGGCAGCGAACCCTTCACCGTCACCACCGGCGGCGACAACTCATGCTTAGTGCCCGCCGCATCGCCAAAGGGAACAACCAAGGCTAGCTTACCGTTGGCAAACTGGCTTCTCGTAAATCTCCGCCGACTTCTGCGACCACGCCACCGTAAAACGAACCACTGATTGACGCACGGCCTTCCAACTGCTTGCCCGCCGACAAACCCGCACCCAAACGCTTCTGCGCCTTCATCCCGTTGTCCAGCTCGAACGAAAAGGCCGTCACACAGGCCACCGCGCGCAGCGCGCACCGTCCAGCGTGATTTCGCCCCCGACATTGGTAAACTCCTCCGCCAAAGCCGCAGCGGCCACCGTACCCGCAGGCGCGGCATTAGCCTGCGAACGCTCCAAACCCGCCATCGTGAACTTAAAAGGTAATCAGCCCCTCCTCGGGAATGTCCAGCGCGAACTTCGCCACATGCAAACCCTTAAACGTATGGTAATTGCCGATGTCGTGGCACGCACCGCCGAAAAAGTCTTGCGCACCTCGCCGACCGACAGCGCGTCCGTCTTCCACTCGTTGAAAAATGCCGCCGCCAGCAGCGCGTCGCGCGTGGCAAACGACGCATTGGCCTCAATATCGCCTGCGATTTTCCAAAGCCCGTGATATAACTGCCGCGCCCGATGCGCCCGTCAACCACCGTATCCGACTCCGTCTTATTCGGCGCACCGTCCAGCGACAGCGCCGCAAAGGGCAGCGTCGCCCACTTCGGATTGTTCGGCGTCGTACCTGCCGCCGCCTCCGCCACAATATAAAGACTCTGCTTCGCACCCGAACTCATGGGTATTTCCTTTCATAAAAACAGTCAAAAACAAAAGGCCGTCTGAAAGGTCCCGTTTGGGTTTTTCAGACGGCCTTATCAAAACGGCACGCGCACATTCTTCTGCCACCATAAACCGTCGTCGGCAGCCCCATCCGCCGTCTCCGCCGCCTGCAACTCAAAGCCCAGTGCGAAATGCCATTCCAGCAGCCGCACCAACGCGCCCGCCGCTTCTTCCAGCGCACCCGTATACTCGCCGCAGGCGCAAAACACTGCACCGTCACCAGCCCCGTCCCGCCGCGTCAGCGGCATATCGCCGAAGCCCGCAAACAGACCCTGCGCCCCGCTGAAGCCCAGCCGCAGCGCCACAAACCGCGCGGCGGCGAAGACCCGAACCGTTCGGCATATCCACCGCCGCCTCCGCCACAATGCCCGCCTGCAAAACCAAGGCAGACACCGCCTGCCTGAACTCATATTCCGTCATCTGAATTTCTGCACCGCGCATAATTGAACGACACCGCATACACCCCGTCCGCCGCCTGCCGTCACCCGTCTTTCGCAGCCGCGCCGCATAAGGCAGATTCGTTTGGATATAGACGGGGGAACGCCCCTTCGGCACACCACGAATCACCGCCGCCCCCGCATCCAGAGTCAGCGTCCCCGTCTGTCCTCCGCCTCCGCTCAGCCTGTAATCAGGTTGCCCCACCGACACCGATATGGCTGCCGCGAAACCGCCGTATCCACCGGCGAACGCAGCACCTACCGCATTCAGACAGGTCCAGAGCAAACGCACGGCCAACGCTTTTCCGCTTCCTCTTCGACCAACTCCGCGAACAAATCCGGTTTCCTGTCCCAAGCCATCTCACACCCTCCGGTACTGCACCGTCCACACCGCCCCGACCGGGTCTTGCCGCACCTCGACAATACGGCACGCCCTGTCGCCAAAGTCCAACACATCGTCCTGCCTCGGCGCAACGGCGCATTCCGACTGCAAAACCACCGCCTTGCGCGTCAGTCGCCGGAATCCCCAGCGCATTGCGCTCCACCGCCGACCGACAAACGGCACAACCCGCGCCCACGGTATTCCTCCACCGCCTCCACAAACGTCCCGCGCACCTCTGTCCGCCGTTTTCACCGTACGCCGCAGTACAAAATCCTGCACCGCATCGGCCAAAAACGCCCGACAAAGCCGCCGCCAGCCCGCTCCTGAAGCAAAACCCTCATCACAACCTCGCCAGCAACACCGCATTGCCCAAACGTGCACCGTCCAGATACGGTGACAGCAAATCCGCCACCAGCCGCATCGCGCCCGACACCGCCTTGGCCGACGGCGAAAACGACCGGCTCACACTCACACTGTCCGCCCGCACCGTCTCCGCTAACAAACCCGACTGCGTATCCGCACACAACAGCCCCTCATGCGCCATCCGCGCCAACTCCAAAAAGCCGCCGCCTTCACCCCTTCCGGCACGACATCAAACGGCTTCAAAGCCTGCCGCGACAACCACAGATTCGCCATCATCGCCGCCCGCTCCCCCATCCGCCCCCGCAGAGCAGCACCGCCGACACCTCGGCGGCGGAAGATCAAACACCCTAATCACCGCCGCCGTCCTTTTTCAGACGGCCTTTCACGGCCTGCGGGTCGGGCGGATTCTCATAACCCTCCGGCTGGAACACCGCGTCGATAATCCGATACCCCGCCGCCAGCAAAGCCGCGCGACGCTCCTGTGAAACCGGATGCATCTCGTAAAAAACAGGTTTTTCCATTATGTCGATTCCTTTCGTATTTCCGTATTACAGCAGCCAAAACAAAGGCCGTCTGAAAACTTTCAGACGGCCTCACCTCAAACGACCTATTTGCCCGCGTCGGCCACCGTCAGCACGCCCGCCGTCTGCTTGATGTCCGACGCCACCATCTGCCAGTTCGTGCCGGTAAACAGCTTCGCATCGTCGGGCGACTTGCCGCCGTTGGACTCGTCCCACGAATAGCCCTTCAAGCTCAGCCCGAAGGAATAGTCCACCTGCAAAGTCGTCACAATGCGCTGGTTACCGTTACGCGTTTCCACGTTCGACACCACATCGCCGCCGTCACTCACCACCGCCGCCGAATCCGCCAGCGACAGCACGCTGAACTTCGCCGGGGCGGGCGACTGCGCGGCGGCAAGAGCGCAGGGCGCATCGGTCTAATCACCGCCTTACCCAGCAAATCCACCACCTGCACCGTGCCTGCAAGGAACAACTGCTGCGCGTTGGTCAGATTGCGCTCGATCAGCTGTGATAGAGCCGCGCCGCTCATCACCTGCGCCGCAAATTACCCGAATGGTCGCCGAACTTGGCATGCGCCCGTTGATGGCGACATAGTCCAAGCCCTTAGTGGCCGACACATCGTTCACCGCCTCCGGCCGGTTGCCGACAACCGCCGCCAGCGCGCCGATGGCCGTATTCAACTGGTCTTTCAGCATCAGTTCCGCCAAAGAGCGCGACGCCACCGCCACACCCGCCCCGTCGTGCTGCAGCTCAAGTCATCTGCGACGGTTTCGAACGCAATCGGCCCGATACCGCCCGCGATTTTCACGCTCGAATGCTTCAACTGCGTCAAATCCGTTGCCGCCGCCGCACCGTTCGCACCGTAGCGGTCTACGCGCCGCTGCGCCGCCGACAACGATTTAAAAACGACTCCTGCAAAGAAAGTCGCCCGTAAAGCCCTTGGTCGTCAGACGGATCGCCCCGTTCGACGCCTCGTTGAATTTCTGAATCATCTGCGCCAGCTGCTCGATAGTGGCGGGCATAATGTATTCGTTGAACACCTGCATTTGGTTCAATGCCATGTTTTGTCCTTTTCTAAATTTGATTGATTTTTAAGAAGCCGGCAGGCCGTATTTCTGCGCGAAATATTCCTCCTGCTCGGCCTGCGTACCGCCCAGCCTGCCTGCCGCGCCGTGCCGCGTACCGCTGCCGCCCGCGCCCGCCCCTTTAGGGTTGGGCAAACAGATTCGGCATCCGCTCCTTCAGACCGTCCAGCCACTCGTCCCGCCTGCAAAGGGCTTTTTGCCGTCCTTGCCGAACACCACGTCGCCGTCCGCATCCAAAGCCACCATTGCCCTCGTCGTCGACAAAACACCCTCTTGGCCAGAGCCTGAATCGCCTCCATGCTCTCCGGCAGCGCGCCTTTCTCGCCCGCCGCCGCCGCCAAAGCTCCGTTCACCGCCAAAGCCGACAACTTCTGCACGCGCCGACAACGTACCGATTTCCTCGTCCTTGCCCTGCAACTGCTTCTGATGCTCCCCCTTGAGCTTGTCCGTGCGCTTGGCCAACACCTCGTCGATTTTGCCCTCCGCGATCAGCTTCGCCTCCTCGCCGTCGGCAAAATTCTTCAAAATGGCGCGCACCTGCTCGGGTCGATACCGTCGAACCGCGCCAACTGCTCCTTGAGCTTCTTGTTGTCGCCGATCACCTCGCCGTTCTTCGCCTTCAAACCCGCCGTCTGCTCGGCCACAGCCCGGGCGACCGCCTCGTCCAACTGCGCCTGCGTAAACGTCGCCGCCGCACCGCCCGCGCCGCCCGGCTCCTCACCGGCCTGGCTTTGATAACCGTATTTCAGAAACATATTGCGAAACTTCATAAAAACACCTCGTGTTGCCGCATAGCGGACTTGATACAGATACAAAAAAAGCAGCCCCAAGCTGCCGACAAAAAAGCCGTCTGTTTTCAGACGGCCTCAAACCTCAAAAACCCTTTCAGACGGCCTCACACCGCCTGCCGGAACGCCTCCTGTATCGAACTCCCGCAGGCTCGTCCAGCGTGCGCGGACGGAAAGTGCGGTCAGCTGCCAATCCGCGAACTGTTTGCCGACAGCCCGCCGCGGCGAACAACGCCCCGCGCGTTTTGCCCAACACCTCGTCCTGAAACGCCGCAGGCTGTTTTTCCCAGCCATTCGTAGAGTAGATAGGCCGTCTGAAACCGCCCCGCCTGCCGACGCCCGTTTCCCCTGCGCCTCCCGCCCCGCGTATTCCGCTTTCAGAACCAACACAAAAAGACGTGCGGCAGTTGATATGGAACGGCGGCCTCCGGGCCCACTATCCACAGGAAACACCCGTCCGTCCAGCGAACGCGCACACACTGCTCGTGCGCAGGTCCAGCGTCGCCACCATCCTCACTCCGCGACTAGTCCCGTTGGCCTCCGCCACCGCCTGCCGCGCCACGGCGGCAATGCGCATTTTCTGCGCATCGGCGATAATGGCGGACAAACGGCGCAAGCAGCGGCTCGGAATAAATCCTCCACCGCCAGCACCCGTGCGTCCAGACAGAGACGACAAAGCCGCCGCCGATACCGTCTTCACATCCGCCGCAACCGCCGCCGCCAATGCTCTGCTCTTTGGTTTGTGGCTGGGTATCATCAATAGGAGTTTGCCATGACCGAAACCGCCGCCATCCTCGAAAAACTGAACCAAATCCAGCAAACCCAGCAAAAAGCTGGCTGGCCGCCCTCACCGAAAAATCCGCTCCGGCACACACTCCGGCGAGTAGCCCGCCGCAAAAACAAATCTGCGCCACATCATCATCCGACACCCTGCGCGTGCGCGACGATGCGCCGCCGCAGGCTTCTCCAGCCGCAGCATAAAATTCTCCGGCAACAGCCGCCAACGCCTCACCGCCACCGTCAAAACGTGCGACAGCGTATTCCACTCCCGCCGCACCGAGTCCTCACTAATCTGCAAACGGCGCACCCTGAGCCCCATCCTCAAACTGCACCTCCGACAAATCCGGCAGCAGCACGTCCGCCAGCGGCGTGCGCAAAATCCGCCCGATCAGATTACCCTCCGTCTTCGCCCCGCGCTTGGTCGGCGTTACCTCGTCCAAATACCGCCGCAGCATCGCCCGAACGGAATGCGCGGCGACACCCCCGCCCGCATCGCCTGATACTCCGCCTCCACCTTCGCTGCCCAAGCCTGCGCGTCCGTCTTGCGGTCAAACACCGCCGACTTATTCACCGCAGGCCGCCCGTCCTAACTTTGTGGCGCACCTGCGCCAGCCATAGTCCCATTTCGGTTTTTGGTAAAACGAGGCCATCCTCATCCTTTCGTCGGTTGCAAAACCTGGTTGCAGATAGGTGGCAAAAATAGCACAAAAACGAGACTAAATCAAAAACAAATAAGACCCACACACACATCGGCAAGGATGCATGAAGCCAATGTAACGCAATGATTCAAATAAAGAGTTTTCAGAGCAAATCTGAAAATCCTTTTTATAATCTTCAACACGCCCACGAGTTCGAGACCCCGGTTGCCGCCGTGAAAGGAGCAGTGTCCTAGGCCTCCTGAGACGATGGGCGCGCGTTGCGGGAAGGCGCGCACTATACGGAACAAGGCTGCGGCGGTCAAGCGAAAGGCCGTCTGAAAGCTCTTATGTCCTACCATCTGACGCTTTTTGACTTCGTTGAAGATTCGCTTTCAGACGGCCTTTCGCTGCCCGCAATGCCTCGTCAGCCCAGCGTCACCATTTCTATCTGCTGCAGGCTGCGCCCCAAGCGTTCGCCTATGGTTTGGAAACGCAGAGGATGTCGCTGACGTAGAAGCGGTAGTCAGCCGCGCCGCCGCTGCCGTCGTTGAGCAGGTCTTTTTCCTGCAAGGCGCGGGCGGCGGCTTCGGCGGTGGTGACGGCGGGAGTCGACCAGTTGTGGGTGCGGCGCTTCGCGGTGCAGCAGGGGTTTGAGTAGCGGGTAGTGCGTGCAGCCGAGCACCAGCGTGTCGGCGTCTTCGGCCAGGAGCGGTTTGAGGTATTCGCGGGCGGTGAGGCGGGTGACTTCGTGGTCGAGCCAGCCTTCTTCTACCAGCGGCACAAACAGCGGGCAGGCCTGCGACTGGACGCGTGCTTCGGGGCGGTGGCGGTGGATTTCGCGGGCGTAGGCGTTGCTGTTGACGGTGGTGTTGGTGGCCAGCACGCCGATGTGGTTGTTGCGGGTGACCTGCAGGGCAGCCTGTGCGCCGGCGCTGATTACATCGAGCACGGGCATATTGCCCGCCATCTGCCGCACTTTGTGTCCGGCAACGGCGGCGATGGTGTTGCGAGGCGATAACGAGGGCTTTGACGTCGTGTTCGAGCATGAAGCCGACGATTTGCGCGGTGAAGTTTTCGATGGTGGCGCGGGATTTGACGCCGTAGGGCACGCGGGCGGTGTCGCCGAAATAGACGATGTTTTCCATCGGCAGGCGCTCCATCAGGGCGCGCACGTTGGTAAGCCCGCCCTCTCCCGAATCGAACACCGCCGATGGGGCGTTGTCTGACTGTATCCATAATTGAGTTGCTTTAAGGCCGTCTGAAAACGAAAACGCGCATTCTACACGCTGTGGGGAAGAAACCGAACGGCCGCGGCGTTTGACGGCGCAGCGCCGCGGCGGTAGGCTCCCGCGCCTGCAACCGCATCACGTAAGGACACATGCAGAATATGAACGAAAAACCGATTTCAAAAGCACGAAAACCCTCGGCAAACAGGCGAGACAAGAAGCGCAGGCCGGACAGGAGCGGCAGCGCGAAACGGCGCGGAGCGCGGGAAGAACCCGATTTCGCCGCCTGATGGGCGATGTGCAGCCCTGAAAAGCTCGCGACGCTACGAGCAGCCGCGCGATGATGTCGCCCATCCGTCCGCGCAACCGCGATGTACCGGAAGAGGAGGCGGAAAAACTATTTTTACGTCGGCGACGGCAGTGGCTGGACGTGCCCCGCACAGTCAGCAAAACGGCGCGGCCAAGCCGACATCAAACGCTTTACCAAAAGCGGTTATTACACGGTTGTCGCCGATGTTGATTTGCACGGCTACACAGAAGAAGCGCAGCGGGTGTTGAACAGATTTATCGTTTTTGTGCAGCGGCGCGGCGTGTGCGGCGAAATCGTCCACGGCAGCGGGCTGGGTTCGGCGGGCTATCAGCCGAAAACTGAAAAACCTCGTGCGCCGCTGGCTGATGATGCATCCCGACGTGCTTGCTATGCCGAGCCCGCACAAAAAGCAACGACAGCGCGGTTCTGATTCTGCTCAAACGGCAGCGCAGGGAAGAGAAGACACAAAAATTTCTGAGGCCGCGTCGCCCGTGCGGGGCGAAAGCCCCCTGTATCGCCTTTTACTGTTTTTCAACCTGTTTACGGCCGTCTGAAAACCGTTCTTATCCGCTGCAGTGTTTTCCTTTTCTGTCGTTTTGGTTTTATCCGAACATTTTTCAGACGGCATTGTCGCTTTTATGACAAGCGAAAACCGCCCGCCGGAAAGGACTGACGGTTTTTGATTCCGCTAAAAACTGCCCGACGATTTGCAAGCGGGGGATAACTGATAGCATTTCGCGCTAAAATACGCCCGAAAAGCGCTTTCGGAGCAACATCCGGGCAGGGGCGTGTCTATCAGCGGAGGGCGGCCTTTTCTGTTTCAGACGGCCTCCTTCCGCAGAACTAAAACGGTGCGGCTTTTGCCGTGTTCCATAACTCTCAACTGAAGGGATAATCTAGGTCCAACCAAATCAACGACATCGATCCGATTGAAACGCAGGAATGGCTGGATGCGCTCAGCTCCGTGCTCGAAAACGAAGGCACCGACCGCGCCCACTTCCTGCTGGAAAATCTGGTGAAATACACCCGCCGCCGCGGCATCCACATGCCGTTTGACGCGACCACAGCCTATCTGAACACCATCCCTGTGGGCAGGGAGCAGAAGTCGCCCGGCAATCACGAGCTGGAACACCGCATCCGTTCGATCATCCGCTGGAACGCCGCCGCCATGTGCTGCGTGCGGGTAAAAGATTTGGAACTGGGCGGCTACGCTGCATCATTCCAGTCTGCCGCCACTTTGTACGACGTCGGCTTCAACCACTTTTGGCGCGCCAAAAACGAAGCCGCCGGCGAAGAAGGCGATCTGATCTACATCCAAGGCCACTCCGCGCCCGGCTTTTACGCCCGTGCCTATGTCGAAGGCCGCCTGAGCGAAGAAACGAAACCAACAATTTCCGCCAGGAAGTCGGCGGCAACGGCCTGCCTTCCTACCCGCACCCGCATCTGCTGCCCGATTTCTGGCAGTTCCCCACCCGTATCCATGGGTCTTGGCCGCTGATGGCGATTACCAGGCGCGTTTCCTGAAATACCTTGAATCGCGCGGCTGCCAGCCCAAAAACGGGCCGCAAAAGTTTGGTGCTTCTGCGGCGACGGCGAAAATGGACGAACCAGCCAGGCGCCATCGCACTGGGCCGCCAGAGAAGCTGGACAACCTGATTTTCGTCATCAACTGCAACCTGCAACGCCTCGACGGCCCGGTGCGCGGCGGCAACAAAATCATCCAGGAATTGAAGGCGCTTCCGCGGCGCCGGTTGGAACGTGCTGAAAGTGATTTGGGGCAGCCGCTGGGATGCCCTCTTGGCACGCGATACCAACAACGCCCTGAAAAACCGCAGGAACGAATGTCTCGACGGCGACTATCAGACCTACAAATCCGAAAAGACGGCGCCTATGTGCGCGAGCACTTCTTCAGCACGCTAAAGCGCTGGTTGCCAACATGTCCGACGAAGAAGTTTGGGCGCCTGACCGCGGCGGCCACGACCCGCACAAAGTCTATGCCGCCTATTACGAAGCCGTGAACAACGCCGGCGGCCGCGATCATCCTCGCCCACAAAAACCATCAAAGGCTACAGCACGGGCGCGTCCGGCGAAGGTCAGAACATCGCCCACCAGGCGATGGACGTCAAATCGCTCAAACAGTTCCGCGACCGCTTCGGCATTCCGGTAACCGATGAGCGAGATTGACGGCGCGATCATCCCTATCAGCTTCCCCGAAGACAGCGAAGAAATGAAGCACTGCGCGAGCGCCGCAACGCCCTGGGCGGCTACCTGCTGAGCGCAACCCCAACAACGAAGCCTGCCGATTCCGCCTTGAGCGACTCGACGCCCAACTGCAATCGAGCGGTGACCGCGAATTCTCCACCACCATGCCTTCGTGCGCATCCCTGCCACCCTGGTTGAAAGACAAACAGATCGGTCGGCGCATCGTTCCCATCGTTCCCGACAGCCGCACCTTCGGCATGGAAGGCATGTTCCGCCAATACGGCATCTGGAACCCCAAAGGCCAGCAGTACACCCGAGGACAAAGACCAGGCTGATGTTCTACAGAAGATCGGTTGACGGCCAAATCCTGCGGGAAGGCATCAACGAACCGGGCGCGATGGCCGACTGGATTGCCGCCGCCAGCAGCTACGCCACCAACCGCTTCGCCATGATTCCCTTCTCATCTACTACTCCATGTTCGCGTCAGCAGCGTCGAGCTGACCTGGGCAGCGGGCGAGGCGCACGCGCGCGGCTTCCTCTTGGAGCGGCACCGCAGGCCCGTACCACCGCTCAACGGCGAAGGCCTGCACACGAAGACGGCCACAGCGAGTTCAAGGCCGACCTGATTCCCAACTGCGTCAGCTACGATCCCACTTTCTTACGAAGTGGCCGTAATCGTCCACAGCGGTTTGCAGAATGTACGTCGATAACGAAGACGTCTTCTTCTATATCACCCTGATGAACGAAAACTACACCCACATCCCGCCCTGCCGCAGCGCGAGGGCATCGAAGAGCAGATTCTCAAAGGCATGTACCTGCTGCGCGAAGGCGGCAAAGGCGACAAACGCGCACTGAGCTCGATGGGCTCCGGTACCATCCTGCAGGAAGTGATTGCCGCCGCCGAGCTGCTGAAAAACGACTTCGGCGTCGAAGCAGACATCTGGTCCTGCCGTCTTTTCAACCTGCTGACCGCGACGCCATCGAAGTCGAACGCCACAACCGCCTGCACCCGATGGGCGAGCAGAAAGTTCCCTTCGTAACCGCCCACAGCAAGGCCGCGAAGGCGGTAGTTGCCGCCACCGACTACGTGCGCAGCTTCGCCGACCGCATCCGCGCCTACATCCCCAATGACTACCGTCCTGGGCACCGACGGTTTCGGCCGCTCCGATAGCCGCGTCCACCTGCGCTCGCTTCTTCGAGGGTAGACCGTCACAGCGTAGCCGTTACTGCCCTGAGCGCACTGGCCGACCGAGGCAAAATCGGCAAAGAAACCGTACAGCAGGCGATTGAGAAATACGGCATCAAAACCGACACAGCGCCCAGCTGGAAACTAAACGGCTGCTTTCAGACGGCCTCCACGGTACAGTGACCGTCTGAAACACCGCAGCGGAACACGGTTTCGGGATGAAACATCCCGTAGAACAACAGGCCGTCTGGAAAGCCTTTTCAGACGGCATCACTAAAGAGGAACGCTCGATGAGCATCGTAGAAATCAAAAGTCACCCGATATCGGCGGCCACGAAAAGCGTGGACATCATCGCCGTCGAAGTCAAAGCAGAGCGACACCATCGCCGTGGACGACACCCTGATTACCCTGAAACCGACAAGAGCAACCATGGACATGCCGCCACCGATGCCGGCGTGGTCAAAAGAAGTCAAAGTCCAAAAGTCGGCGATACAAAATCTCCGAGCGGCGTGATTCTGCTGGTGGAAACCGACGGCGCAGGCGCAGCCGCCGCTCCGGCTGCCGCGCCCGCAGCAGCCGAACAGCCCGCCGCCGCACCCGTTCAGGCGGCTCCCGCCGCAGGCGGCGCCACTGTGCAGGTAGTTGTGCCCGACATCGGCGGCCACAGCGATGTGACGTGATCGCCGTCGAAATCAAAGTCGGCGACAGCGTGGCTGAAAGACCAGACCCTGATTACGCTGGAAACCGACAGCCACCATGGACGTGCCCTGTACCGCCGCCGGCACCGTTACCGCCGTGCACGTGAAAGTGGGCGACAAAGTTTCCAGGCAGCCTGATTATCGACGTTGCCGCCAGCGGTGCCGCCGCATCCGCCCCCGTTCAGGCTGCCCCGCACCGCAGGCGCGCCGCGCCGCTCCCCGCACCCGTTCAGACGGCCGCGCCCACGAGCAGCTGCCGCACCCGCTGCCGCTTTCGGCGCGCCCCGTCAACGAAGCCGGTTTCGCCAAAGCCCACGCCGGCCTCCGCCCGCAAACTCGCGCCCCGCGGGGCTGGGCGTCGATCTGAGTCTGGTCAAGGCAGCGGCGCCAGAGGCCGCATCACCAAAGACGATATCAAAGCCTTCAAGTCAAATCCGCCATGCAGGGCGGCGCTGGCCAAACCGGCTGCCGCCGGCGCATCTTTGGCGGCGGTCTCGACCTCGCTGCCGTGGCCGAAAGTGGATTTTGCCAAGTTCGGCGAAATCGAAGTCAAAGAACTCTCCCGCATCATTCCGGCCAAAACCTGTCGCGCAACTGGGTGGTGATTCCGCACGTTACCGTTCATGACGAAGCCGACATGACCGATCTGGAAGAATTCCGCAAACAGCTCAACAAAGTGGGAAGGCGCGAAGGCGTGAGAACCTCGCCGCTGCGCCTTTATCATCAAAGGCTTCGTGGCTGCGCTCAAAGCCTTCCCCGAGTTCAACTCCTCGCTGGATGGCGACAACCTGATTCTGAAAAATACGCTTCCACATCGGTTTTGCCGCCGACACGCCCAACGGCCTGGTTGTACCGGTAATCAAAGACGTGGACAAAAGGCCTGAAAGAAAATCAGCCAAGAGCCGACCGAGTTGAGCAAAAAGCCCGTGAAGGCAAGCTCAAACCACCAAAAGAAATGCAGGGCGCGTAGCTTTACCATTTCCAGCCTCAGCGGCATCGGCGACTGGCTTCACGATTGTCAACGCGAAGTCGCCATCTTGGGCGTGTACAAAATCGCAGATGAAACCGGTTTGGAACGGCTCATCCTTCGAGCCGCGCCTGATCGCCCGCTGTCGCTTTCGTTCGACCACCGCGTCATCGACGGCGCCGCCGGTATGCGCTTCACCGTGTTCCTCGCCAAACTGTTGCAGGACTTCCGCCGCATTACGCTAAAAAGCATTTTCAGACGGCCTTGTCGATATGAAAGGCCATCTGAAAGCTGGAGAAAACAAAAGGTTTCGGAGCCCGATGCCGTCTGAAACGCACGGGCTGCATCACGTGAAAAGCAATTTGCTCCTGCATCAGCAGAAAGGTTAAAATAAACATGAGCTTAATCGAATTAAAAGGTCCCCGACATCGGCGGACATGAAAACGTGGACATCATCGCCGTGGAAATCAAAGCGGCGACACGGTTGCCATCGACGACACTGATTACTTTGGAAACCGACAAAGCCACGATGGACGTACCGGCCGAAGCCGCCGGCGTGGTGAAAGTGAAAAGTCAAAGTGGGCGACAAAATCTCCGAAGGCGGCCTGATTGCCGTGATTGAAGCCCGAAGGTGCGGCCGCCGAAGCCCCCAAAGCCGCAGCCGCTCTGCGCCTGCCGCGCAGCCTGAAGCCCCGAAAGCCGCAGCCCCCGCGCCGCAGGCTGCCGCATTCAGCGGTAGTGCCGATGCCGAATACGACGTAGTGGTACTGGGCGGCGGCCGGGCGGCTATTCCGCCGCGTTTGCCGCAACCGACGAAGGCTTGAAAGTCGCCATCGTCGATCAGTACAAAACCCTCGGCGGCGTGTGCCTGAACGTGGGCTGTATCCGTCTAAAGCCCTTTGCTGCACAATGCGGCGGTGATTGGACGAAGTGAAACATCTGGCCGCCAACGGCATCAAAATACCCGCGCCGGAAATCGACATCGACATGCGCTGCGCGGCCACAGGAAAAAGTCATCGGCAAACTCACCGGCGGCCTGGCAGGCATGGCCAAAGCGCGCAAAGTCGATCTGATTCAAGGCAAAGGCGAATTTGTCGGCGCCAACCATCTGGAAGTGAAGCTGACCGAAGGTAGCCAATACGACGGCGCGCTTACCGAAACCGGCGCAAGAAAAACCATCGCTTTCAAAAACGCCATCATTGCCGTGGGCAGCCGCGTGGTGAACCTGCCGTTTATCCCGCAAGATCCGCGCATCGTCGATAGCACCGCGCGTTTCGAACTGCGCCAAGTGCCGCAAAAATGCTGATTATCGGCGGCGGCATCATCGAGTTTTGGAAATGGGCAGCGGTTTACAGCACGCTGGGCGCACGATTAGACGTGGTGGAAATGATGGACGGCCTGATGCAGGGGCGCCGACCGCGACTTGGTCAAAGTATGGAAAAATGAACGCCCACCGCTTCGACAACATCATGACCAACACCAAAACCGTGGCCGTGGAAGCCAAAGCAGACGGCATCTATGTGAGGCTTTGAAGGCGAAAAAGACTGCAAGAGCCGCAGCGCACGATTTGCGTGCTGGTGGCTCGCAGGCCGCGCGCCCAACGGCAAACTGTGCGCGCGGAAAAAGCCGGCGTGGCCGTAACCGAGCGCGGCTTTATCGAAGTGGACAAACAAATGCGTACCAACGTGCCGCACATCGCCATCGGCGACGTGGTCGGCCAGCCCATGCTGGCGCAAAGCCGTACACGAAGGCCACGTTGCCGCCGAAAACTGCGCGGGACACAAAGCCTATTTCGACGCGCGTGATTCCCCGCGTCTACACCGACGAAGTGGCCTGGGTGGCGTAACCGAAGAGATTGCCAAACGCGACGGCATCAAAATCACCAAAATCCGTGTTCGTGGGCGGCTTCCGGCCGCGCCATCGCCAACGGCCGCGACGAAGGCTTCACCAAGCTGATTTTTGACGCCGAAACCGGCCTGATTATCGGCGGCGCCATCGTCGGCACCCACGCCGGCGACATGATCGGCGAAATCTGCCCGCCATCGAAATGGGCTGCGACGCCGAAGAGCATCGGCAAAACATCCACCCACACCCGACGCTCGGCGAGTCCATCGGCATGAGCGCGGAAGTGGCGTTGGGTGTGTGCCGATCTGCCGCCGCAGAAAAAGAAAAATAAGCGTTTGAGTGCTTAAATGCAGAATAAGGCAGCCTGAAAACCGGTTTGATGGTTTTCAGGCTGCCTTTCAATCCGATTATCCCAAGGGAAAATACATGAAAAAATGCGTGATACTGAGCGGCGCCGGCATCAGCGCCGAGAGCGGGCTGCAGACTTTCCGTGACGGCGACGGCCTGTGGGAAGGACACTGTATTGAAGACGTCTGCACCCCGCAGCCTTTGAGCGCAGCCTGCAAACCGTGATTGATTTTTACAACGAGCGCCGCCGTAAAGCCGCGGCCGCCGCGCCAGCTACTGCGCCCATCTGGCCATTGCCCGCCTGCAGCAGGGCTACGACACCCATCGTTACCAAAACGTCGACGATTTGCACGAGCGCGCCGGCAGCCGCCGAGTGCTGCAGCCTGCACGGCGAACTGAACAAACTGCGCAGCAGCATCGACGAAGACGAAATCATCGGCTGGCAGGGCGACCAGCGCTTGAGCGATCATGACGACAGCAAAAGGCCGGCCGCTGCGACCGCATATCGTCTGGTTCGGCGAAGAAGTGCCCTTATCGGGCAGGCGGTGCAGTGGGTGGAAGCGGCCGATGTGTCTCATCGTGGTGGGCACCTCGCTCAAAGTCCCATCCGCGGCCGGCCTGCAGCCCGCGCCGCAGTGCGGACATCTACCTGATCGACCCCAAGCCCAGCACCTGAGCAGCCGCCGCGTCGAAATCATCCCCCAAACCGCTCGCGCCGGCGTACCGCCGCTGGTGGAATGGCTGCTTGGCAAAGGCAGCCTGAAACCTTTGCAAAAACCCCAAAGGCAGCCTGAAAATATAAAGCAGCTTGAAAACCGTTTTGCGGCTTTCAGACTGCCCTTAAATCTGCAAAACTACAAAATATATGCGTCAGCCCGGCGGCGGTGCCGGTGAGCGGATTTTGTTCCTGTTTTTCAGACGGCCTTCGTCGAGCGCCTGGCACAGGGCGAAGGGAACGGAGAGCGGAGACCATATTGCCGTATTGCGCTACGGTGTCGATGTATTGCCCTGTTTTGAAACCCAGCGTTTTTCATCATCAATGGCAGGGGCTTTGCTGGCCTGATGGGGGATGACGAGGTCGATGTCGGCTGGCGAACCGTGTTTGCGCCCAAAAATTCGGCAAACAGGGCGGGGATGACGGGAGAGTTTGAGCACTCCCGCGCCCTTTCATGTCAAACAAAATTCGGCGGGGTCGCTTTTGGGTGTAACGCGTTGCGGCGGCAGGGCGGTGAGGCCGCCGCGGATTTCGGTGCTGTGTGCGCCTGCGACCAGGTTTGCTGCACGGCGGCAATCACGCCTTTTTCAGCTTCGGTATGGCGGATGACAACGGCGGCCGCGCCGTCGCCAAACAGCCTCGAAACTCTCTCGCGCTGGGCGGGATTGAGTACGCAGGAGGCAGATCGCCGGCGACAATCAGTGCGGTGCGGTAGCGGCCTGCGGCGATTTGGTACGACAGGGTGTCGAGCGCGGTGATGAAGCTGGTGCAGGTGGAGTTGACGTCCCACGCGGGGATGCTTGTGCCTTGGGCGATTTGTTCGTGAATCAGGGCGGCGGTGCAGGGATGGGCTGTACGCCCACGGCGGCGGCGGAGACGATGCAGTCCAAATCGGCGGCGGCGATGCCGGCTTTGGCCAGCGCCTTGCGGGGCGGCATCGCACATCATGCCGGGCTGGGTTTCGCCGTCGGCGGCGGCGAGTAGCGGGTTTGTGCGCCGAACTGTACGCGCCGTGCAGACAGGCTGCTGCCCCAGCCGATGATTTCCAGTTTGTTCATATTTTTCTCTCGATGCGTTTGAGTTTACGGTTTTCAGGCTGCGTGTAGGGGATAAAGCGATATTACACGCCCTCGATGCCGTATTGCGTCATCAGGTTTTCAAACCGGCAAACGATGGCATTTTTGCTGCTGCCGTGGCCGTCTGAAAGGGCGATTTCGACGCGTATGGCTGTCCGGTTTGGCAGACGCGGTATTCGCGGATGCCGTCAACAAACAAAATGCAGCGGCGGATAAAGTCGGGATAGATTTCTCGGTAGCGCCCTGCCGGTTTCTCACAAACACATCGTCCGTGCGCCCTTCGATTTGGCTCAAGGCCAGATGCGGCGAGCCGCAGGGGCAGGGTTCGCAGCGGATGTGCAGGATGTCGTTGACGGTAGCGCACAAAGGCCTGCGAGCGGCGTTTGAGATCGGTAATCACGGGGATGAAAACGGGTGTTGTCCAGCCATTCGGGTTCGACCATTACGATGTCTTCATTCAGATGCAGCGTGCCGCAGCGGCAGGTGGCGGCGAGAAAGCCTTCGGTGGCCTGGTAGATTTGATCGATAAAAGGCCGTCTGAACGCGGCGGCGATGTGCTGGCATCGCGTTTCCAAAACTTCGGCCACGGAAATGACTTTTTGCAAACTGAAGATTCAGACAGCCCTGTTTCTGAAAATCCGCCAAACGTGCCAGCACCGAGGCGGGCGCAGCAACAAATGGTGGGGCGCATCTGTTGCAGCGCGTCAGATGCTGCGGCGGCAGCGTTTGCATATCGAAAAAGCAGAAACGCCAGCGCGAATCCAGCGTTTGATACAGATTGTTGTCGGCACGCAGAAAAAGGCGATGCGCTGGCCGAACAGCCTGCCCTGCGACGGCATTTGTCGCATGCCGCCGCCCATCGCGCCTGCTCTTCGGGCGTGGTGAGAAACAGGCCGCGATGCCGATGTGCGGAGAGACAAACCCACCGACACGCGGCCGATTGCGGGCGAAAAATCGCGGCTGCGCTCGGCTTCGAGGGCAACGGCCAGCGCCTCTTCTTTGCCGATGCCTACGGTGTTGAGCGCGTCAGGGTGGCATCCATCATCAGGGGTTTTGTCCATCTGAAAGCGGGCAAAGTCGATGCCGTTGCATACGGCGCATGCCGTCTGAAAAATTCGAGCGCACGGGCGCGTCCTGCTGCCAGGCGGTTACGGCGGCGCGGGTTCGGCAGGGGAAACCAGCGGGTGCGGACACAGTGAGAGAAACAGCCACAGCCTGTTCATAAGATACCGCCGATGTATTCGGGCGTGTCGGCGGCTCACCAGCACGCGGATGCCGTCTGATTGGATGGTTTGCAGCAGGGCGGTGTTGGCGCGGTAGGCGGTAAGTCGTCTTGAATCAGGCGCGGGATGCGGCGCATCTGGTCGGTCAGCGCGAGCACGTCCTGCCCCAGCACTCGTGCGGCGGCGAGAAAAGATTTTGTATCTCGGGTACAAACAGGCAGCCCTGCCCTTTGGCGTGGCCGTCGAGCGCGGCCAGAAACAGCGAGCCGTCGCCCAACAAATCGGCGCTGGGCGCGTAGGGAAAGGCCGTCTGAACGCCGTTTATCGGCACGATTTGGGCGCGCTGCTCGAAATCGTCGGGCAGAAATTCGGGAAAAATCAGCGAGCGCAGCTTGTTTTTCGCGGTAGGTGTCCCAGCAGCTCTGCGCGAGCAGCAGGCAAGGCTGGGGAGAAAGATTTGAGGCCGCCGATGTGGTCAGCGTGTGGGTGGAAACAATAACGGTGTCAATCTCTTGCGCCGCGATGCCCTCGGCGGCCAAACGCGCAGCAATGGTGTCTTCGGCGCGGACATAGGTGGGGTTGATTGCGCGGTAGATCAGGTAGTTCCAATAGAAGCGGTTGAGCGCGGTGCCGTAGCCGGTGTCGTACAGGATATGGCCGTGAACGCGGTGTTTGATTAAAAACACGCCTGCCTGGAACACGCGTTTTTGCTTTGGGGTGGTGGCAGGAAAATGCAGTTGTGAGTGGTTGACGCAGTGGCCGCAGGCGAAATAGCGGACGGATTCAATCAAGGGGGCAGTGGCGGACATAGTGTTCGATTCCTTGTGCGATGCTGATGCGCGTCTTGTAGCCCAGCTCGCGGCGTGCTTTATTGATGTTTAGGGTTTGGCCGTGCAGTGTGAGCAGGCAGGCGGTGTGGCGGGTAAGCGGCGGCTCTTTTGCCGATGATCTAAGCAGCCTGAACGCGCTTTCGACGCGTTGGCCGCCAGCTACAGGCCGCGCCGCGTATGCGGCACAGGTGCGCATTTTGGCCGGCAGCCTGAAAAACTGCGCCAGCAAATCGGCAGGGCTGCGGCTCGCCGTTGGTAATGTTGTGGTTTGGCTCGGGCGGCCGCTTCGCTTCCAGCGCCAGCCTGGCGCGTAGGCGGCGTTTTCCACGCAGGTCAGGTCGGTCAGGTGGCGGCCGCCGCTGACCAGCGGAATGCCGGTGCTGCGGTTGCGTGCCAGCAGGCGCGGAATGATGCTGGTGTCGCCGACGCCGAACAGCCCGCGCGGGCGGATAATCACGCTCGGTACGCCGCCCGCAGCGTACTGAGCGCTCAGCCAGGATTTTGCTGCGGATGTAGTGGTTGAGCCGGTTGTCGGCCGGCGCGTCTTCTTCGCGGATATCGATGTCGACGCTCGCGCGGCGCGGCGTAAATGCTGGGCGAGGAAAACAAACCACCAGCCGCCGGATGCCGTGTTTGAGGCAGCCTGAAAGTACGTTTTTGCGTGCCCAGCACATTGGCGCGGTAAAAATCGTCCCAGCGTCCCCACACGCTCGACAACGCGCCCAGTGGATGCAGTAGTCTGCGCCATTTAGCGCCTGCGCCACCGCAAGCTGCGTCCGACAAATCGCCGCACACGGTCTCGATGCCGTATTCAGTGCGCCAGCTGCGCCAGCTTTTTCCGACTGCGCCCGAAACCGCGCACACCGTAGCCTGCTGCCAGCAGCTCGCGCACGGCATAGCCGCCGAGAAAACCGGTCGCGCTGGTGATCAAAAACCTTGCCATTTGCTCCACTTTCGTTTTCAGGCAGCCTGAAGAATTTCCAAGCTGTTTACAAACCGTATTTTTCCAAAATATTGCGGTACAAACCGTTGCTCAGTCTGCCCAACAGATACCACACCGCCCGCCGCCGCAGCGGCAGATGGCGTACGATACACCGCCGTGTATTCCAAAGCAGGCACTGCGCCGCGCGCTTTTTAAACAAGGTGCGCCGCTGCTCAAATGCTGGCGCAGACCGCGTTCGGCACAATAGCGGGCAATGAATACCGACAAACGCCGATACAGCGCTTCGCTTTGGGGGCGAGCGCAAATCGTAGCCCAATACGGGCGTGGTCAGAATGCCGTTTCCACAATCATGCCTGCACAGCCTGCCGCCACGCCGCCTGAAACGCGCTCCATCAGATACAAATCCATCAGGCCGCGCGACACCGTTTCTTTTAAAAACAAGGTGGTAAACTGCATATTGCCAGCCGAGTATTTCCCAGATACAGCCCGCGTTGTACGCAGCCGCGCCGTCCTGAAAATCCGCATCGGCGCTTTCACCGTCAAGCGGCGGAAGCGGTAGCGCCTGTCGTCCAAAAAGTTTCAAATCGCGCCGGTTGTCGCGTGCGGCGCAAAAGCTCTGCCGTTGGTCGTCCACCAGATAAATTTGGCGGCTGACCAGCGGCAGCGCCGTCCGCCGCCGGCTTGTCCAGCCAGTCGGCGTGGTGTGCGGCGTTGAGCGAGCGCAGTCGGCGTATCGTCTGGCGCGGCCGCAATGGCGAGACGGCGCAAATCGGCGAGCTGCGCCGCGTCAGGCCAGCCGTCTGAATACCAAAAATGCGTGGACAAACCGAAATTCTGTATCCCTGCCACGCGGTGCGCCGCCCCAGCGCAGCAGCAGCGCAAGCGGCATCATAAAATAATCCCAGCAAGGCAGCCTGAAAACGCGGCAGCTTTGGCCACGTGTCCCGCGCCGCAACCCGTGAGCGCGGCATAGGGCGACACCGTCCACGCCTGATTTCGTCACGCTGCGGGCGATGGAAAAGCATGATGCCCTGTTCGAGTAGGCGCTTTTCGCTGCCGTCGTTGGCAATCAAATCGCAGCTGGGATAATCGGCAAACAGGCGGCACAGGCCGTGCGTTTAATTTCATTGCCCCGCCCCGTTCCATTCAATATCCGATGGTTGTGGCGTCGGTAAACGCGATGCCTTTGCGCCATGCGCGCCATGCGGTTTCTGCGGTGGAGAGCGCCGTCCCGTAGGCGGGTATGTCGGCCAGCACATCCCGCGCCGCCGCGTAATCCGCCCGCACTTGGGCAAAGGGTCGCGCCGTACCTAGCCGTGCAAAACAGCGCCATGAGGGTTTGACACCGTGCTGCCGCGCGATGACGCTGCCGCTCAAACCGCCACAGGCCGTCTGAATACGACAAAGCGCCTGCGAGCAGATGAATGCCGCTGGTTGAACGCGGGTTGCATTCAATCACATAAATTTCATGGTTTGGGCTGACGATAAAATCAAACGCCACTTGCCCGTGAAACCCATTTGCGCGGCAAACGCTGCCACAAACGCCTCAATGCGCGGGCCTGTCGATGCGGCGGAAATAAGTCGATGCCGAGCCGTTGATCAGATACATCGGCTCGTGCACACCACCTGCGCCGCCACCTGTCCGCGTTCGCACACCGCAGGCTGCACAGAGCCTTTGCCCGCTGCGCCGCTGCTGCAGCACCACGGCGCGGCGGCATCTAATCGGCAGCGCCGCAGTTTCGACGGCACGGGCGATTCTCACCTGCCGCCCGAAGCGGCTGTACACCGGCTGAACACCGAATCGGCCAAACGCGAAAAATCAATCTCCGCCGCCGATTCCAGCAGCCGCTTTCGGGAAAACACACCCTCGCTGCGCGGCAGATGATCAGCCGCGCCTCGTGGTGCGGCCCAGCAGCAGATCGCGCGGCGGCATAAAACAGTTTTCGCTGCTCTGGTTCAGGCAGCGGCACAGTGCGCCAGATGGAAAAATATCCTCGCAGGTGGGGACAGCCCAATCTGCCTGCGCCGCCAAATCCGCCATTGCCGCCGCATAGCCTGCTAAAAATCCGTGCGCGGCGCAGGAATGCGGCAATAGCGCACCTTCGGTTATTTTGCGCAGCAAAAGCTGCTACGGGAAAGCGCAGGCTGTCATTGCGTAATGCGCTCTGCGGCTTTCAGGCTGCCCGAAACAACGGCAATCCAGTCCAAAACCTGGCAGGCGCACGCGGGCAGGTGATGAGAATGTTCATATTCTGGCGGCTGGCGGCCTGAAAGTTTTGTGATGAGGCAGCCTGAAAACCGTTTTGCGGCTTCAGGGCTGCTTTGATTGACTATTTGCTATTAAAGCCGTGCCACAGAGCAGTAGTACCAGCGTGTCAAACGCCAAAAAGACGGCAGCCGTCAGCGGCGCACGGCACGGGCTTCGCGTATCGTGCTGTTGGAAAACGCCGGATCTTTTTGCTAAACAACGTGCGGCACGGGCATAACGACCGCAGCAACGAAGAAATCTATAAAAATCAGGGTGATGCGCTTGGCAAAACGATACAGATGGCAGAAATATACCAATATTGGCAGCAGCAAACTGCCTTGAGGATAAACGATCATGGCTTGCTCCCCAGATTCCTACCTATATTTTCAGGTTGCTCGTGCCCAATACGGAAAGACTGCCTTTTTCCGCAGCCTTTCTTTCGTTCACCAATGCTTTCAGCAGCTTAATTGCTGACGCGCTCGATATTGGCGCCGACGCCGCGCAGCTTGGTTTCGATGTGTTCGTAGCCGCGGTCGAGATGGTAGATGCGGTCGACGATGGTTTTCTGCCTCAGCCACCAGTCCGGCGCGATCACCAGGCTGGCGGAGGCGCGCAGGTCGGTGGCCATGACGCCGGCGCCGGAAAGCTTTGGCCACGCCGCGCACGATGGCGGTGTTGCCTTCGGCTTCGATGTCGGCGCCCATGCGGTTGAGTTCGGGCACGTGCATAAAGCGGTTTTCAAAGATGTTTTCGGTTACGGTGGCGCTGCCTTCGGCCACGGCGTTCATCGCCATAAACCGCGCCTCGCACGTCGGTGGGGAATCCCGGGTGCGGCGCGGTTTTGATGACGACGGCTTTGGGACGACCGGGCATGTCGATGCCGATCGCAGTCGCCGCCGGTGCTGATTTGGGCGCCGGCTTCGCGCAGTTTGTCGAGCACCGCGCCCATGGTGCGGGCGCGGCATGGTTCAGGCGGACTTTGCCGCCGGCCATCGCCACCGCGCACAAAAAGGTGCCGGCTTCGATGCGGTCGGGGACGACGCTGTGTTCGGCGCTGCGGCTCTTTTACGCCTTCGATGTGTCATCACCGGCGTGCCGATGCCGCTGATTTTTGGCGCCCATTTTTGACCAGGCATTCCCAGATCGACCACTTCGGGCTCGACGGCGCAGTTTTTCCAGCACGGTGGTGCCTTCTGCGCAGCGTGGCGGCCATCCGCAGCTTTCGGTGCCACCAACGGTAACCATGTCCATCGGCACGCGCGCCTTTGAGTTTGCCGCGCGCTTTGTGATATAGCCGTGTTCGATAACAATTTCGGCGCCCATGGCTTTGAGCCCTTTCAGGTGCTGGTCGACCGGGCGCGAGCCGATGGCGCAGCCGCCGGGCAGGCTGGACCTGGGCTTCGCCGAAGCGGGCGAGGGGTGGGGCCGAGCACCAGAATCGACGCGCGCATGGTTTTCACCAGTTCGTAGGGCGCGCAGGTGTTGCTGACGGTGCCGCCGTTGACTTCAAATTGCTGGATGTTGTCGGGAGCACGCGGGCACCATGCCTTGCAGCAGTTTTTGCGGGTTTTTGACGTCGGCCAGCATCGGCACGTTTTTCAGGCGCAGGGTGCCGGCGGTCAGCAGCCCGGCGCACATCAGCGGCAGGGCGGCGTTTTGGCGCAGATGGTGATTTCGCCATTGAGCGAGCTGTTACCCGTGATTTTGAGTTTGCTGGCCACAGTAGTCATACCTTTCTCGTGTTTTGTGTTTGGCAGGGCAGCCTGAAAAACAGTAAATGCCGTCGGTTATAAGGGGTGTTAAAGGGTTTGATTGTACAAAGGCTTCAGGCTGCCTGAATGCCGTATGGGAAAGCGGCGGATTATGGCGGGAGCACGGCCATGCAGCCTGAATCCGCTTTCAGGCTGCCTGATGCTTTGCTGCGGTGCGCCGGCGGCCAGACCAAATGAGACCTTTGCAAAATACCTTTCTTCACCTTTTCCGCTGACAGCCGGAACCCAAACACAGGTTTCGGCTGTTTCCGCCCCCTAATACCTCCTGATTTTACCCCAAATACTTTAATCCTCCCGGACGCCCCATAATCAGGCATCCGGGCCGCCTTTGGGCGGCAACAGACACTGCTAGCCTGTTGGCGGCTTTCAACAGGTTTGAAACACATCGCCTTCAGATGGCTTTTGCACCTCACTTTAATCAGCCCAAAATAGGCTGCCCGGGCGTAGCGGAATTTACGGTGCAGCGTACCGAAGCTTTTGTTCGACCACATAACGGTTTTCGACAAATATCGGTTACGTTTGGTTTGCGCTTCCGTCAGCGGACGGTTGCGGTGAGCTTTGCGCATAATGCCGTCCAACAACTGGTGTTCTTTCAGATGTTGCCGGTTTTCCTGAGCTGTCATAGCCTTTGTCGGCATAGACGGTCGTATCTTCGGTCAGACCTTCCAACAAAAGGCGACAGGTGATTCACCCATGGTATTGGCGGGAGTGATGTGCAGTTTCTCGATATAGCCTTCCTCATCGGTACGGGTATGTTGTTTGTAAACCGAGTTTGTACACCGTTTTTCTTTGTCCAGCGAGCATCTTTTGTCTTTACTCGGTGTGGTTTTGACCGCTGACTTGTCCTTCGTCATCGACTTCTATGGCTTGACGCTGTTTGCTGTCGCGCTGGTTTGAATAATGGTGGCGTCAATGGCGGCGGCGGATGCTTTCTCTACTTTAGGTCGGCGGTTTGAATAATGGTGGCGTCAATGACGGCGGCGGATGCTCACTTTCAGCGGTCGGTCAGTTGGCGGTTAATCAGTTCCAGCAATTCGACAGGGTCTTGTCTTACGCCAGCCAGTTGCGGTAGCGGCATAAGGTGCCGTAATCAGGGATGCTCCAGTTCGTCAAAACGGCAAAAACAGGTTGAAGTCGACGCGGGTGATGAGGCTGTGTCGGCTCGATCGAGAGGCTGTGCCATTGTCCGAGCAGGGATGGCCTGAACATGGACAACAGTGGATAGGCGGGACGGCCGCGGTGGTCTCTCAGGTAACGGCCCTTTGACGATTCAGGTATTGTTCGATCACTGCCAATCAATCACCTGATCCAACTTCGACAGTGGGAAGCGGTCGATGTGTTTGGCAACGCGGCGGTTTGCTGGAAGAAGGTGCTTTAGCGAAATCCCTAACATCTTGGTGGTAATTTAGGGATTTGGGGACCTGGGTGTCTCAACCTGTTTGGTGTTTTCAGACAGCCTTATTCCGTTTTCCGCCATGCGTTCTCACGACAAAAACGGCCCTGGAAAGCCGTTTGCCGCGGTTTCAGGCCAACTCAGCAAGGGATACTTTATTTCTTTTCCTGCGCCTGAGGTACTTTGAGCGGGAACGGGCGGCAGTGACTCACGCCCATTTCGTGCAGGATAAAAAGGCGAATTTTTCCTTCATCTCGCGCTTTGGTTTCCGCACGGGTGTTGTCACCGTGGCCGTGACGCCTGGCCGCGTAGAGGAATACCGGCCGCATGCACGACCGCTTCCCGCAGGATGGCGGCGAATTTGTAGGAATGCGACGGTACCACGCGGTCGTCGCGGGCGTCATCACCATGGTGGAGGGGTAGCAGACGCCGTCGCGCACGTTGTGATACGGCGAGTAGGACAGTGCTCTGGTACATCGCTTTGCTGTCTTCAGCCATACCGTATTCCGTTGATCCAGTAGTCGGCGGTACATTTTGTCGTGGCGCAGCATATCGAGCACGCCGACTTCGAATGGCGACACGGAACAGGTCCGGGACGCTGGAACCATGCGTCGCGCCGACCAGCAAACCGCCGTTGGAACCGCCGGAAATCGACAGGTAGTCTTTGAGGTATAGCTTCCTTAATCAGGAATTCACCGGCGGCGATAAAGTCGTCAAAACGTTTTGCTTGTTGAGCCGCTTGCCCGCGTCGTGCCATTTGGAACCGTACTCCTTGCCGCCGCGCAGCTGGCGGTGGCGTAAACGCCGCCGTTCTGCATCCAGGCTGCGGCTGTGGTGTTGAGTTGCCCTGGTAGGCATCGACGTTGAAACCGCCGTAACCGTAGAGAATGGTCGGGTTTTCTTGCCGTCGAGTTTCAGCCCTTTTTGTGGCTGATCACGATGGGCACCATGGTGCCGTCTTTGGACGGATGGGATACGGTGCGCATTTCGTATTTGCTCGGTATCGAAAAGGAATGGTATCGCGGCGCTGACGCCGAAAATTTAATCTTCTTCAACGTTGTAGCGGTAGGTGGTAGGCCGGCGTTACCTTGTTTTGGTAGTAGAACCGCACATGGCGCTCTGTAGTCTTTCGTTGTGCGCGAGCGTGCCTTTGGGGCGGTTGTTTTCGGCGTCTTTGTCGCCGGTCGGTAGGCGGTCAGGCTGCTGATGTTGCCGCCGGCAACGGGTGATGTCGCGGACGAATTTGCCGTTTTCGCCAAACAGTGCCAGCGAATCGTAACCGGCAAATAATACTGCATCAGATAGTGGCCGCTTTGGTACACGCCGGCGATCAGGGCGGTGGTTTTTCGCGCGCGGAGATCACCACTTCGCGTTTTCTCTGCGGACTGCGGATGTCGATTTTTCAGAAGTTCGCCAAATTCGGAATTATCTTCGGAAATCACATGAGATATAATTGCCATCCAGGCGGACGAACTTGGCGGCGGTATAGTTGGTAAACGCATCCGCTTTGTTGATTTTGTCGTACATCTTGCGGTTGTGGATCTGAATCCAGCGGCCGGTTTTCAAACCTTCAGCAGCAGCGTCGCTGATGCTGCCCAAAGAGCCCCTCGCACCATCAGATAGCGGTCGTCTTCAATCCAGAAGCTGTCCGGGCGTCATGTCGTAGTCCGACGCCTTCCTAATACATCGGTCGTTGAACTCGTTTTTGTCCATCCGGTGCAGCATCAGATCGTCCAGCCGCCGTGTGAGCGGGACGTAATATGATTGTTGTTGTCTCTTCCACCCGGTGGATAGCCGTGAGCCGCCGACATCCATCACGCTGGATATTGGTGGTGATGGCGCAGCTTTTCAGGGTCTCGCATCGACATACTGGCTCTTTGTGGTCGGTAGTCCGAAGCGCCGTCGCGGGTGGCGTAGGGCGAAATATTTGCCGTTGCTATTGAGTGCGTAGTTGACAATCTGGAGCGTAGCCGTCTTTTGAAAGTTCTTTTCGTCGAAATGACTTGGGATTTGCCGTCGGCGCCTGCTCAGGGCGGAAATAGCCGTCGGGGTAGCGGGCGTAATGGAGTTTGCCCGTATTCACGGTCGTAATCGAAATACAGGTATCTCATAATCCATCAGCTTGTCGATACGTTGCCGATTTCCTGGATATAGGGGATCTTTGTTCAGATAGTTGTGGTGGCTTTGCGTTTGCGCGTTCACCCATTTATCCACTTCGCCCCTGCTCGTTGCGCACGGTTTCCATGCCGGTGCGGCGTTTGTCGAGTTGAGGGTCTCCAGTTGGTACCGAAGAGGTTGCGCTTGCGGTCTTCGCTGGTTTCGTAGCGTGTGTTCGGGTTCAATGCGGTCGACGTTTCCAGCCAGCGGTATTTGTCGACGTGGGTATCGCGGTAGTAGCGCTCGATGCCGTCGTCGCGTCGTGAGTTTGCGGATGTCGCGGGATCGGTGGTCTCGTTGCGGCCGTTGGTGCGCAGGCCGGATCGCCGTATTCGGCCGGGTTTCGAAGCGGTCGGTTTCATCTCGGCTGACGCGGGTTGCGGGATAGCCGTATTCTGCGGCGTAGGGGTTGGCGGGGCGCCTCGCTGCTTTCGGCGAGCTGAGGCCGTCTGAACGATCTGCGGGGCGCTCGAGCGCCAGCGCCAGCGCCAGCAGCAGGGATGAGATTTTGTTTTTCATGGCAGTTCTCCCGGTGTTCTATCGCAGGCTGCGGGCGTGCGCCCACGGTGTGCAAACAGGCCGTCTTGATGGTGTTCAGACGGCCTGCCTGCGTTTCGCAGCCGGTGCGGGGTGTATGCGGTGGCGGTTAGAAAGTCAGGGAAATGCCGCTGGTGAATTCGTTGTGGCGGCGTTTGGAGAACCTCGCCGTCGTCGACGTAGTTTTTCACCGTTTCCACATCGGCGCGGCCGTAGAGGGTGACGTTTTCGCGCAGGTCGTAGTCGGCTTTCAGGTAGGCTTTTGCGGCGCTTGATTTTCGGGAAGACGTATTCTTCGTTGGCGGCGATGAAGTTGGGCTGGTTCCATGCGGCGTTGGTGTTGAACGCGCCCAGCGAGCCTGCGGTTTCTTGGTGTTTTCACGCCGTAGCCTGCCGCCATTTTGAAGCGCGGTGTGGAAGGCGTATTCGGCTTTCAGGCCGTAATGGCGCAGTGGCTTGATTCCCGAGTGTGGCGATGTCGATTTTCTCTTTTCATAGCCGATGTCGCCGGCGATGGTGAAATCGCGGTATTTGTATTCGATCGAACCTGCGGCGGCGTGTTTCTCTTTTCGATGCCCATTTGACGTTATCGGCGGAATTGCGTTTGCTTTGGTGTAGCCCGCGCCGAAGCGGATGCTGTGGTCGGGAGCGATGCGCAGGCGGTAGGTGGCGGAAATGCCGTTGCCTTTGGATTTCGCTTGACGTTGTCGGTTTTGCGCACGTCGTCCTGCGAGGGAAGAGGTGGTAGGCGCTGACCGCAACTCGGGCACGCCGGTGTAGTCGGCGCGGATGGAGGCGCTGCCGAAGTGTCTCGAGCGGGTAGTAGGTGCCGGTGCGGGTGACGTGGCGCCGAGTGCAGGAACTGTTTGCCGAAGGAGATGCTGCCGACGTTGCGCAGGTCGAGGGGCGACGTTGGCTTCGGTCGATTCAGGTCGTTTTTATAGTAGCGCCCAGCCTGTACGGTGCCGGTGGCGCGCAAGTCCTGGTTGATGCGCTGCTGGCCGCGGAACTGGAGCCAGGAAGAGCCGCGCTCAGGAAGCCGAGGCGAACGGCGGTCGGATGTTCTCGATGTCGTAGTTGGCCGGCTGGTTCCCATTTTTCCAGATCGTAGTCGTAGTAGTAGCGCGCAGAGTCATGGGTGTAGGTGAAACGGTTGTGCTGTTTGCTGAATTGGGCGGTGACGTTGCCGCCGATGTCGAGTCGTCAGGCCGTCTTTGCTGTACACGTTGTAGGCGGCGTGTGCGGACAAGGCGCGGTAACCGCGGCAGCGGCGATGAGGCAGGCATAAAGTTTGGTATGTTTCATCAAGATAATCCTCTGGTTTGTGATTTCTGTTCACTTGTACTGTTAAGGTATTGCCGTTTTCTGCAAACCCCGGCGCAAATATATCCGCAAGATTTGGTAAAACACAATAAGAAATTGCAAAATTTACATAGAAAAATTAGCGTAAATTGTTTACTGATAATTTTTATTAATCAAAATTGATAGAGTTAGCTATTATGAACGGTTTGCGGGGTTTTATGTAAAACATGGGTTTAATCCGCCCGCGCGTGAAAAGGCCGTCTGAAAATACCGCCTGCCGTGCGGCAGCGGTTTTCAGACGACGCTTTGGCGTTGTGTTTTTCAGACGGCCCATGTCCTGCCGAGTAGCTTTTCGCCCGCGCGCGATAACGGGCGCGTCGACCATCCGCCCGTCTACCTGAAACACTGCCGACGGGTTGCGTCTCGGCTTCGGCGAGCACTTTTTCGGCAAAGGCGGTTTCCTCGGGCGAGGGCAGCATCATCAGCTTGGTAACGGCCACCTGCCTGGGATGGACGCACAGCATGCCGCTGAAACCCAGCGTCGCGCCAGAAACGGGGTGAAGGCGCGCAGGCCGTCGTTGTCGGCCATATCGGGGAACACGGTTTCGATGGGCGGGTGCAGGCTGTTGAGGCGGCTGTGCAGCAGAGTTCGATGCGCAGATGGTTGAAAAAGGTGTCGGCGGCGGAGTGCCGTGCGTCATGCGAGTCGCCGCACAAATCGAGGCAGCCGTGGAGAGCGCGTGCAGCCCTGTGCGAAGGCCAGTTGCGGCAGATTGAGCATGCCTTTGGCTGTTTCTCGACGGCGGCGATAACCGGTTTGCCGCATTCGTGGTGCACGGTTGTGATGTCGGCGGGGCGCTCGGGTTTTCGGCGAGCACCACACCCTTTACCGCGCGTCCAGATGCGAGAGTGCGGCCAAATCGGCGGCAAATCGGGCAGAGGAGGGCGCGCGTTGATGCGCAGCCACACCGGGCGGGCGGCGGGTCGGCGCAATGAGGCTTCCATATGGCGCACGGCATCGGCTTTTCGTTTTCGGCCACTGCGTCTTCCCAGTCCACCACCACCTCGTCCGCGCCGATGCCGAAGGCTTTGGGTATCCGATCGCTTGTTGCCGGGAACGAACAGAAAGATTTTCGGTAGGATCTGATCCTGCATGGGCTTTTTCCTTTGTTGTGCGGTCTGCGCCGCCGCGTTTGTGCTTGGTCAGGGGCTTTTGAGTTTTCCAGACGGCCTGACGGCCGCCGTCTCGGGTTCGGTTAAAATGTTACTATACGCTACTTTTATGCGAAAGGACTTTTAACGATGGCCGACAAATCATCCACACCGACCAAGCCCCGCCGCTATCGGCGCATACAGCCAGGCCGTGCGCGCGGGCGATGCGTTTATCTGAGCGGCCAGATTCGCTCGATCCCGCCACCATGACTGTCACCGGCGGCGGCGGACTTCGCGCCGAGTGCATCAGGTGTTCAAAAACCTGCGCGCCGTGGCCGAAGCGGCGGGCGGCTCGCCTCGACCAAATCGTCAAACTCAACGCCTATCTCACCGATTTGGACAATTTTGCCGTGTTCAACGAAGTGATGGCCGAATACTTCGCCCAACCCTTCCCCGCCCGTGCCGCCGTCGGCGTGGCCGCGCTGCCCAAGGGCGTGCAGGTGGAGGCCGAAGCGGTGCTGGTGCTGGCGTAAACGCAACTTCCGCAGCAGGCTTGAGGCCGTCTGAAAAAGCCGTTCTGCTGCTTTCAGACGGCCTTTTGCCTGCCGCACGGTTTTCCCGCAAATCCCGGAAACCGTGTGCTGTGCTATGTGCCATAGGGTCTGTTGACAATCAGCCGTGCGGCAGTGTTTTTGGCAAAAAACCGTCCTGCAAGCCGAATGTCAACAGCCGCGGCCATTCTCCACAGGCAGGAGAGGGAACGGTTTTCCGATAGGTTTCAGACGGCCTTATAGAGGCCGTCTGAAAGCGTGTCGGCAGACAAAACCGAAAGGCCGTCTGAACGCCCAAAAAGGACTTTTCAGACGACCTTTTGTCTGCGGCGAAGGGCGGCGGGATCAGGCTTGTCCGCTTCTTCGAGCCTTCGACTTCAGGCCGAAGCCGTTGAGGCTGTTCATCGACGAGGGGTTTGCCCATGACGCGCATTTTTTTCACGCCGAGGGCGGCGAGGATTTGCGCGCCGATGCCGTAGGTTTTCCTGTCCCATTTTTTGATTTGGCGGTCGGTTTTCGGCAGGGTGCGTTCGAGCAGGGCGGCGCCGTCTTCGGTGCGGTGCAGCAGGATGGCGACGCCGCTGTCGGCCTGTTGCAGGCGCTCGAGTGCGGCGGGCAGCGGCCAGAGTGGCCGGGGTCGGTGTGCAGGAAGTCCATGGCGCCGAAGGGTTCGTGCACGCGCACGAGGGTTTCGCTGTTCGGGGAGATTTCGCCTTTGACGAGGGCGAGGTGGGTTTCGCCGGTGAGTTTGTCGACGTAGACGTGCTGGCGGAACGCGCCCCAGGGAGTGTGTTGCTGTCGCCCATTTCTTCGAGCAGGCTTTCGGTGCGGCTGCGGTATTCGATGAGGTCGGCGATGGTGCCGATTTTGATTTGGTGTTCGGCGGCGAAATGTTTTTAACTCGGGCATGCGCGCCATGGTGCCGTCGTCGTTGAGGATTTCGCAGATGACGCCGGCGGGGATGAGCCGCACATTTCGCGCGAGGTCGACGGCGGCTTCGGTGTGGCCGGCGCGCACGAGCACGCCGCCTTTTGCGCGCGCAGGTGGGAAGATGTGGCCGGGCTGGACGTGTCGGCGGGCGCTACTTCGGGGAGACGGCGGTGCGGATGGTGTGGGCGCGGTCGGCGGCGGAGATGCCGGTGGAGATGCCTTCGGCCGCTTCGATGGAGACGGTGAAGTTGGTGCCGTATTGCGCGCCGTTTTTCTGCGTCATTTGCGGCAGGTTGGAGGCGGTCGACGGGCGGTCGGCCATGGGCAGGCGGGACGAGGCCGCGTGCGTGTTTGATCACGAAGCTGACGGCTTCGGGGGTGACGAATTGGGCGGCCGATGACGAGGTCGCCTTCATTTTCGCGGTGCTTCGGCGTCGGTGATGATGACCATTTTGCCGGCCTGGATGTCGGCGAGGATTTCGGGAATGGAAACGGCGGTCGCGGCGTTCTTTCTTGTGTGGGTGCAAAAAGCGGCGGATTGTATGCGCGGGAGGAAGGCAAATCATGCGTTTGGCGGTAAAGGAGGCCGTCTGAAAGTGTTTTCAGACGTGCCTTTAAGCGCTGCTGACATTCAGCTTGCGAAGCGGTTTTTGAAAAGAAATTCGCGCCTGCAAGGAAAAAGCGCAACAGATTGGACATCTTGCGAGCATTTTTGACGCAACGAGGCGTGGATTTTACGAAAAATACCGCCGCAAGACTGTCGTCAACACGCCTCTGCTGTTTGCACTTTTTATTTCTGCGCTTCTTTCAGCTCGCGGCGCAGGATTTTGCCGACGTTGGATTTGGGCAGTTCGTCGCGGAACTCGATGTCTTGGGCACTCGCAGGCGGTCAGTTCGGTGCGGCAGGAAGGCGATGAGTTCTTCTTTGGTGAGCGAGGGGTCTTTTAACGACGAACACTTTGAGCGCTTCGCCGGTTTTCGTTGGGCACGCGATGCGGCGACTTCCATCACTTTGTCGTTGTGGGCGATGACTCTTCGATTTCGTTGGGGTAAACGTTGAAGCCGGAGACGACGATAAGGTCTTTTTGCGGTCGACCAGCTTGAACCAGCCTTTTTCGTCCATTACGGCGATGTCACTGGTTCTCAGAAAGCCACGCGAATCAATGGCTTTGGCGGTTTCTTCGGGGCGGTTCCAGTAGCCCTGCATCACCTGCGGGCCGCGTATCCACATTTCGCCCGCCTGCCCGACGCCGACTTCTTTGCCTTCGGCATTGCTGCAATTCGATTTCGGTGGAGGGACGGGCAGGCCGATGCCGCCGCTGTATGCTTCGATATTCAGGGGTTGCAGCACACGCCGGGGCTGGCTTGCGGTGAGGCCGTAGGCTTCGACGATGGGCGTGCCGGTGATTTTTCCATTTTCGGCCACGGCTTTTGCGTGCCATGCCGCCGCCGAGGGTGAGGCGCAGGTTGCAAAAATCAACTTCGGCAAATTCGGCCTGGTTGGTGAGGCCGTTGAACAGGGTGTTCACGCCGATAAACACGCTGATGCGTTCTTTTTCATGTCGCCGATAAAGCGTTTTCATGTCGCGCGGGTTGGGCAATCGGGATGATGCGCGAACCGGCGTTGGTGAAAAATCATCAGGTTCACCGTGAGCGCGAAGATGTGTGTAGAGGGGCAGGGCGGCGATAACGGTTTCTTCACCTTGGCGCAGTTGGTTTTTAATCCATTCTGCCGCCTGCATCATATTGGCACAGATGTTGCCGTGGCTTAACACCGCGCCTTTGGCCACGCCGAGTGGTGCCGCCGGTGTATTGCAAAAAGGCGGTGTCTTCCCGCGTTTGATGTCGGTTTTTGAAACGGCCGCGCCGCACCTGTTTTAAGGCCGTCTGAAAAGCCGACAGCACCGTCAATGCTGGCGTATTCGGGCACCATAATGTGGCGCAGCACGAAATTAATCAGATGCAGCTCGATGGCGCCGGAGCAGGTCGCCGACGCCGGTGACGATGACGTGTTTGATTTGGGTTTTCGGCAGAACCGATGCCAGCGTGTCGGCGAAGTTTTTCCAACACGACAATCACGCTGGCGCCGCTGTCTTTGGAGCCTGGTGTTCGAGTTCGCGCGGTGTGTAAAGCGGATTGGTGTTGATCACTACCATACCGGCCTGCAAGGCGCCGAACAGGGCAATCCGGGTATTGCAGCAGGTTGGGCATCATGATGGCGACGTGCTCGCCGCGCGGCAGCTTCAATACGTTTTGCAGATAGGAGGCGAAATCGGTAATCAGCTTGGCGGTTTCGGCGTAGAGTGAGACGTTTTGTCCATGTTTTTGGAGAGGCGGGGCGGTCGGCGAATTTTTCCGCGCTGCTGAAAAACGTCGGTAATCGATTGGTAGCGCGTGATGTCGATTTCGGCGTTGACGCCTTTTCGTAGCCGCTCAGCCAGAGTTTTTCCATTGTATGTCTTTCTTAGGTTTTTGTTCGGGAGGCCGTCTGAAACGCCTATGCGGCCACAATCACGGGCTTGTCGGTAGACACCAATCACGCCGCCGCCGAGGCAGACACTCGCCGTCGTAAAGCACGGCGGATTGGCGGGTGTCACCGCCCATTGCGCCTCGTCGAAAAACCAGTTCGGCTGTGTCATCGTCCAAATAGCGCAATTCACGAGGCGGCATCGGCCATGCGGTAACGGGTTTTTGCAGGTGTAGCGGCCGGGCGCGGGGCGCTCAGGCGGCGTGAAGCTCAAATCGTTCATCACGAGGCTGTTTTGGTTAAAGCAGCGGATGGCCATGCCCCTGCACCACGATCGGCTTTCGTTGCGCGGCAGGTTTTTGCCGACCACAAACCACGGCTCGCCCGCGCCGCCGATGCCCAAGCCTTTGCGCTGGCCGAGTGTGTAAAAGGTCAGCCCCACGTTCGCCGACGGTTTTGCCCTCGGGCGTCACCATCGCGCCGTTGTGCGTGGGCAGGTATTGTTGCAGAAACTCGCGGAACGGCCGCTCGCCGATAAAGCAGATGCCGGTGCTGTCTTTTTGGCGGCGGTGGGCAGCGCGTATTCGGCGGCGAGGCGGCGCACTTCGGGCTCTCCAAGCCGCCGAGCGGGAAAACGGCGCGTTCGAGCTGGTGCGGACGCAGGCGGTAGAGAAAATAGCTGGTCTTTGTTGGCATCGAGGCCTTTGAGCAGATGATGCACGCCGCCGCGCACTTCTTTTCGCGCGTAGTGGCCGGTAGCAATCACGTCCGCGCCCTGTTCGATGGCGTAATCGAGAAAACATTTGAACTTGATTTCGGCGTTGCACAACACATCAGGATTGGGCGTGCGGCCTGCGCTGTATTCCTGCAAAAAGTAGGCGAACACTTTGTCTTTTGTATTGCGCGGCGAAATTGACGATGTCGATGTCGATGCCGAGTATGTCGGCTACGGCGATGGCGTCGAAAGAATCTTTCGTTTGATGCTGCAATATTCGTCGTTGTCGTCGTCTTCCCAGTTTTGCATAAACACGCCGCGCACCTGATGCCCCTGCTGTTTGAGCAGGGCGGCGGTTACGGAGGAATCGACGCCGCCGGAGAGGCCGACGACGATGTTTTTGGCTGGTGTGCGTGTCATAAAATCTTGTTTTGCTGAACGTTGGCGCGTAAAGGCGGCGGATTGTACGTTCTCAGACGGCCTTTGTATAGCTCGATTGGAGCACTTGCTCAGGATGCCCGGAGGCCGTCTGAAAGCATGGAAGGCGCGCAAACTTCCTCCACTGCATCCCAAACGCGGGAGGAAACGCGCGGCCTTGCGGGCCGGATATTTGTATCCGACGTATCCGGCTTCTCAGGCCGTCTGAACGTACCGAATCCGCCGCACACGCAAAAAGGCCGTCTGAAAAACCTGTTTCGGTTTTTCAGACGGCCTTTGCGAGACAGTGCGGCTTATTTTTTCACGGCGAGGCTGACGGTGAGATGCCGTCGCCATCAATCCATTGGCGGATTTTTCAAAACCGGCGGCTTCGACAAAGCTGATCCGTTTCCTGCTGGCTGCGGGTGGCGCATCACCCAGTTGGGGCTGCCGTCTTTGTGGCTGGTGAGGGCGCGGTCGAACGCGTCAAGCTGATCGAAGCTGACAATGTTTTGCAGGCCGCGTTCGGCGATAAGGCGGCGGCGCTGCTTCGGCATTGAGCAGGCTGTAGTCGCGCAGGCGCACCCGAGTCGGGCAGGGGCGTCAGCGGTGAGGGCGTCGAGCACTAGAGCGGCCGTGGCCGGAGGCGATGTCGAGTACGTGTACGGGCTTGCCTGCGCCGCGTAAGAGGGCAGAGGGCTGTCTGAACAGCTTTGCCGATGTTGGTTTTGCGTTGGCGGATGCCCCGCCAGCCTACGGCGTTGAGGTAGTGTTTGTCGGCCATGATGCCGAGCGCGTTGCTGCCTGCGGGCTGTTGCGGTAAAACGTAGTCGAGCGTGCTGCCGGAGTCGTAGCGGTGGCTTTGCCGATTTTGAGGCCTTCGCTCCAGCGCGCGCCCAAATCGAGCATGGCGCGGTAGGCGCGCCAGTGAAAGCCGCGCAGCGAGGGCGGGCAGCGGGGTGGGACAGTCTCGTCGGCTTCGCGGCGGCTTTCGCTGTGTAAATGTGCGTCCCAGGCGAAAAAGGCGAAGTCGTCCAAACCCAATTCGTCGGCCAGAAACATATCATGCGGCCGGGTGTTCGTGTCCTCTGTGGAGATAAAACGATAGCTGCCGCTGCTGCCGTTTTGGCAGGGCGGTGGCGGTAGAAAGAGGGCGGTGCCGTCTTGGGTGGCGAAAGGTGTTGTGCCGTTCCATGGCAGTGCAGGCCTCTGTCGGAAAAAGAAGGAGTATACGGATCATAGGAGGCCGTCTGAAAGCGGGGTTTCAGACGGCCTCAAAAGGCGCAGGCGTAAAAAGGGCCGTCTGAAAAAGGCGTTATGCCTTTCAGACGGCCTCTGATGCACCCAACTCCTGTTCAGTGGCTTATGCGGCAGGCGCGAAGCGCAGCACGGCATCGCGCAGCTGACGGTTTGCCGTGGAAAAATGCCCGCGCCTGCGGCAGCACTGGGATCACGGGAATGTCCTCGCGGCGCCGCGGTCGAGTGACTGTTGCAGGGCGACGACTTCGTCGCTTTCGCCGTGGATCAGCAGCGTGCGGCCGGGATGCGGCGCGTCGGGCTCGCGTTCTGCGCGCTCGTAATGGCGCACGGCCGGCCCCATCACAGCAGCAGCAGGTCGGGCGGGCATTTTTGCGCGCGGCAACAGGGCGACATAGCCGCCGAAGGAGAAACCGGCAATCGCCAGCTTGACCGCCTGCGGGTGGCGGCTGCGGGCAAACGCGACAACGGCGCAGCAGATCGTCGGTTTCGCCGCGCCCGTAGTCGTGTTCGCCGCTGCTGCCGCCGACGCCGCGCAGATTGGGCAGATAGCAGTGGAAACCCAGCTTCGCCAGCGCCTTGGCGGCCGTCTGAATCACTTTGTTGGTGTTCGTGCCGCCTTGCAGGTTGGGATGGTTGATCGACGGCCATACGCCCTGCCTGCCGCGCGCGCGGCAGGTAGATGGTTTCGAGAACGCCGACCGGGCCGGGGATGGCGATGGTTCTGGAGGGGCTGACGTCTGTTCCTTACTCGTTCGAGGCGCGGATTGTACGGGCGGCGGCGCGGGTTTATCCATCGGGAGCGGCGGCGGCTTTCAGACGGCCCTGCCGCCGTTTTGCCGCACACCCGCCGGGCGGATAAACGGCTGTTAATCCGCCGCTTTTCCACACGTCGCTTTCCTGCGATGTTTGAAAACTATCTGCACCAGTTCGGCTCCTTTATGGCGCTTTTCGCCATCATGAACCCCGTGTCCAGCCTGCTGGTCATGCCCTCAGCCTCACCGACGGCGACGACCGCCGCACGGCGCGGGCGGTGGCACGCAAAGGGCTGCGATTGCGCCTTTACCATCGTGGCCGTATTCGCCTTTGCCGGACGCTTCATATTCGAGATGTTCGGCATCACCCTGCCCGCGCTGCGTATCGCCGGCGGCATCCTCGTCTTCTGATCGGCTTTCATATGGTGCAGGGCAACCGCTCGCCGATGCACCGCCAGCCGGGTCAGGGCCGACGCCGCGCCCTCTTCTGGCATGTGTTACGAAAGAAAATGAACGTGGCCATTTCGCCGCTGGGCACGCCGCTTCTGGCTGGCCGGGCACGATTGCCACCTCCAGTGAACCTCTCCGGTGGGCGACTCGCCTCAGGCACCGTGGTGGTGGTCCGCCTTTTTCGCTACTGTGCCTGATTACCTACACTCTTTTTATCGCGCCGAAAATCACCCGCCTGTTGGGCAAAAACGTGATGAACGTGGTGACACGGATGATGGGTCTGATACTGGCCGTGATCGGCACGCAGATGCTGATTGCGGGCTTGAAAGGCGCGTTTCCTGCTCAACTGAACGCGTCATCAGAGAAAAGAGCCGTCCGAAAAACGTCCAGACGGCCTTTTGCACACTATGTTTTATGCTTTACGCCTCCACGGCAGCCACAGCCGTGCCAGCACATACATCGCCGGATCCCGATGACGCCGAGCAGGAAAAATACACTGCCCTTCTTGCGCGCGTTCGGGCAGAACATAAAACGGCAAGGCTGAAGCTGAAAAACATCGCCGCTACCACCCGCACCAGCCTGCGGTCTTGGAAGCGGTTGAGCGTGTAGTCTCGTTCATCACCACATACATCTGCCACAAAACCGGCGGCGCACATGGCAAACACGCCCCGCAGGCAGGAAAAAGCAGTCCGAGAAGTTCTTTGCTCACTATTGCGAGGCCGTCTGAAAAAGCGCGATTATACGGCAGCGGCAGACGCGACCAAAGCTCGGCTTTTTCAGACGGCCTTGTCATGCCTGCGTAAACGTTTCGCGCCTGACCAAACAGGCCAGACTGAAAGCGCGAAACGCTCTTCAGACGGGCCTGATGTCCGACTTCTCCCGCCACACCGGCAGCGCACCGAAAGCCTGCCGTGGCGGCTGGATTGATGGCGTTCACATTCATGCGCGGCGGGCGCGTAGAGCCAGAGCGCCGTGTCGGCGATGTCCTGCGCAAGACATACTGCGTGCCCGCGTACACCTGCTCTGCCCGCGCGTTATCGCCCTTTGAAGCGCACATTGCGAAAATCTCCGTGCCGCCGCACAGCCCCGGCTCGATATTGCTCACGCGCACGCCCGTGCCCCTGCAACCGCCCGCAAATTCAGCGAAAAACTGCGAGCGAAACAGCCTTGGTCGCGCTGCAGACGATTGCCGCCAGGGATAGGGACCGTGCCCGCAATCGAGCCGCTGATATTGATGTAGCACGCCGCGCTCGCGCCACCATCTGCGGCAGCACCTGACGCGTCAGATAGGCCAGGCCGAGAATATTGGTTTCAATCATGGTTTCCCAGTCGGCAAAATCCGCTTCGTGCGCGGCATCAAGGCCGAGGGCAAGGCCGCCGTTGTTAATCAGGCAGTCGATTTCGGCAAACCTGGCGGTAGATCCGCCAGCGCGGCGGCGATTGAAGATCTGTCGGCCAAATCCATTTGCAGCGGATAAAAATCCGCGCCCAAACTCTCCCGCATCGCCTGCAAAACGCGGCAGACGCCGCGCCGCCCGATCACTTTTGCGTAACCCGCGCCGACAAACGCCGCGCACATCGCTTCGCCGAACCCGGCCGACGCGCCGGTAATCAAAACAGCCATTTTTCCCACTCCTTCATAAACAATTTAAAATCGGATTTTCGGGTATCATGCGCGCCCCTTAGAGGTGTTGACATTTAACTTTGCAGCGGATTTTTGTCGAAATGGCAGATGCAAGGCATGCTGAGCCTATGCGCCCATAGGGCGAGTATTTTTAACTGCGGCAGATGCCGTTTTATGCGGCGAAAAAGCGCCAAAAGCGTTATTGTCAACACACCCCTAAAACACCAAAACAACCAAGGAACACAGTATGAACAAATTCACAGCGGCCGCCCTGCTGTTCTCCTGCTCGCCGCTTGCGGCGGGACAGCCTGCGGGCGAGCCGGTGAAAGGGCTGGCCTCAGAAGAGCTGCGCCGCCTTCAAAACGGATGATGCCCGAATTCTCGGCCAGTGGGCAAATGGTTAAGGGCGACGAGACCGACAACGCCGCCAAATTCAGCCGATGCCGCCGCCTTCGCCGAGGCCGCGCAAAAACCTTTCGAACACTTCCAAAACGACCCGCAGGGCAACGGCGACGCCCTGCCCGCCGTGTGGCAGCAGCCTGAGGCTTTCAAGCGCGAGCAGGACGCCTTTCTGCCGCCGTGGCCGAGTTGAACGCCAAAGCGCAGGGCGGCAGTCCGACGACACCAGCCGCCGATCCCGCCGCCGGCGCCAGCCTGCAAATCCTGCCGACGATAGCGCCGCCGTCCGAAATAGACACCGCCGCACGAGGCCGTCTGAAAACAGTTTCAGACGGCCTCATATCCTTGAAAGGCCGTCTGAAAACGCGGACAATCGCGCCCTTTCCATGCCGTAAAAACAAAGGTATTCCGATGACTTCACCCTTGGCAAAACGCCATCCGCTTCCTCTCCGCCGACGCAATCCAAAAAGCCAATTCCGGCCACCCGCGCGCCGATGGGCATGGCCGAAATGGCCGAAAGCATTATGGGCGCAGTTTCTCAACCACAACCCGGCCAATCCTAAATTCTATAACCGCGACCGCTTCTGTCCTCCAACGGCCACGCCTCGATGCTGCTTTACAGCCTGCTGCACTTACCGGCTACAATCTGAGCATCGATGATTTGAAAAACTTCCGCCAGTTGCACAGCAAAACCCCGGCCACCCCGAATACGGCTACACCGACGGCGTGGAAACCACCACCGGCCCCGCTCGGGCAAGGCATTGCCAACGCCGTGGGCATGGCATTGGCGGAAAAATCCTCGCCGCCGAGTTCAATAAAGACGGCCTGAACATCGTCGACCACTACACTCTGCGTCTTCATGGGCGACGGCTGCATGATGAAGGCGTGTCGCACGAAGCCTGCTCGCTGGCCGGCACGCTCGGCTTGGGCAAACTGATTGTGCTTTACGACGACAGCAACATCTCCATCGACGGCAAAAGTGGACGGCTGGTTTACCGAAAACATCCCGCAACGCTTTGAAAGCTACGGCTGGCACGTCGTGCCCAACGTCAACGGCCACGACACAGCCGCGATTCAGACGGCCATCGAAGCCGCCCGCGCCGAAAGCGGCAAGCCCTCGCTGATTTGCTGCAAAACCCTCATCGGCAAAAGGCAGCGCCAACAAAGAAAGGCAGCCACAAAACCCACGGCGCGCCTTTGGGTGCGACGAAATCGAAGCCACGCGCCGACATTTGGGCTGGAACTACGGCGCGTTTGAAAATCCCGCAGGAAATCTACGATGCTTGAGCGCCAAAGAAAAAGGCGCGAAACTCGAAGCCGCGTGGAACGAACTGTTCGCGCAATACCAAGCCAAATTCCCTGCCGAAGCTGCTGAGTTTGTACGCCGCATGGAGCGCAAACTGCCGGACAACTTTGATGCCTATATTCAGACGGCCTTGAAAGAAGTCTGCGCCAAAGGTGAAACCATCGCCACGCGCAAAGCCAGCCAAAACAGCATCGAAATCCTCGCCAAAAGAGCTGCCTGAGCCTGGGCGGATCGGGCTGATTTGACCCCGTCCAACCTCACCGACTGGTCAAAACAGCGTATCCGTAACCCGCAACGGCGGCGGCAACCACATCCACTACGGCGTGCGCGGAGTTCGGCATGGGCGCGATCATGAACGGCCTGTCGCCGCATCGGCGGCGTGCGCCCTTCGGTGCAACCTTCCTCATGTTCAGCGAATACCAGCGCAACGCCCTGCGCATGGCCGCGCTGATGAAAAATCAACCCCATCTTCGTGTTCACCCACGATTCCCATCGGCTTAGGGCGAAGACGGCCTGACCCACCAGCCCGTCGAGCAAACCGCCACCCTGCGCCTGATTCCCAACATGGACGTATGGCGCCCCTGCGACACCGCCGAATCGCTGGTTGCCTGGGCAGAAGCTGCCAAAGCGGCCGACCGCCCCAGCACGCTGGTTTTCAGCCGCCAAAACCTGAAATTCCTGCCGCGCAACGATGAGCAGCTTGAAAAACATCAAACGCGGCGGCTAGTGTCGTTTCCGGAAGCGGCAGGCGAAGCCAAAGCCGTGATTATCGCCACCGGCTCGGAAGTTGAATTGGCCCTGAACGCGCAAGCCGCCCTCGCCGCCGAAGACATCGCCGTACGCGTGGTGTCCATGCCGTCAACCAACGTGTTCGACCGCCAAGACGCGGCCTACCGCGCCGCCGTGCTGCCGACAACCCGCCCAAAGTCGCCGTAGAAGCCGGCGTATCCGACGGCTGGTACAAATACGTCGGCACCAACGGCGCAGTACTCGGCCTTAACCGCTTCGGCGAATCCGCCCCGGCCGACGAGTTGTTCAAACTGTTCGGCTTTACCACGGAAAACCTGGTTGCCACGGTGAAATCCGTTCTCTGAGGCCGTCTGAAACCTCCGAATCCGTTTAAACAAAGCAGCAACAGGCCGTCTGAACCTTTTCAGACGGCCTCAACACAGGAAAGATCATGAACGCCACGCAGTTAATCGAAAAACCTTACCCGCATTGTCGGCCAAAAACACATCATCACCGACCCGGCCAAAACCGAACAATACCGCCAAGGCTACCGCTTCGGCGAAGGACAGGCGCTGGCGGTGGTGCGGCCGGGCACGCTGCTGGAAATGTGGCAGATTTTGCAGGAATGCGTCGCCGCCGACGTGATAGTCATCACCCAGGCTGCCAACACCGGCCTCACCGGCGGCTCGACTCCAAGCGGCAACGATTACGACCGTGACATCGTGATTGTGAACACCATGCGCCTGAACATCATCCAGCTGATTAACGGCAACGAACAAGTCGTCTGCCTGCCCGGTGCCACGCTCAACCGGCTCGAGATGCTGCTCAGCCGCTCGGGCGTGAGCCGCATTCCCGTTATCGGCCTCGTCGTGCATCGGCGCATCGGTACTCGGCGGCGTGTGCAACAACTCCGGCGGCGCATTGCGCAGCGCGGCCCGGCTCTACACCGAAATGGCACTGCTTTGCCGAAATCGACAGCGAAGGCCGTCTGAACCTCGTCAACCACCTCGGCATCGATTTGGGCAGCACGCCCGAAGAAATTTTGCACAACCTGCAAGGCTGGCACTACCAGCAAAAAGACATCGACCAAAACGCAGGCAAAGGCCACGACCACGCCTATTGCGACCATGTCGCGCCAAGTGGATGCGCCCACCGCAGCCCGCTTCAACGCCGACCCCGCCCGCCACTACGAAGCTCAGCGGCTGCGCGGGCAAACTGATGGTGTTTGCCGTGCGCCTCGACACCTTCCCGCAGGAAAACCAAACCGTCGTGTTCTACATCGGCACCAACGACATCAACGAACTCACTGACATCCGCCGCGCCGCACTCTCCGAGTTCCAGAGCCCTGCCCGTTTCCGGCGAATACATCCACCGCGACGCGTCTCGACATCGCCGCCGTATATGGCAAAGACACCTTCTACGCCATCAAAAATTCGGCACCCACCAACTGCCCAAACTGTTCTGACCTCAAAGCCCGCGCCGACCGTACTCGGCAAAAATCCCGTTTCTGCCCAAACACTTCACCGACAAAGCTATGCAGTTTGCCAGCCGCTTCATGCCGCAGCACCTGCCGCAATCCCTGCGCGACTACGCCGCGACCGCTATGAGCACCCACCTGATTCTCAAAATGGGCGGCGCAGGCGTGGAAGAAGCCCGCGCGTTTCGAAAAACTACTTCGCCAACCACAGCGGCGCATATTTCGAGTGCAACGCCGAAGAAACCTAAGCCGCCATGCTGCACCGCTTTGCCGTCGCCTCCGCCGCCGTAGCTACCGCGCCGTACACGATAAAGAAGTCGAAGACATCGCTCGCCCTCGACATCGCCCTGCGCCGCGACGACCGCGACTGGTTTGAAACCTTGCCCGACGAAATCAACAGCAAAAATCAGCCACAAACTCTACTACGGCCACTTCATGTGCCACGTTTTCCACCAAGACTACATCGTCAAAAAAGGCCACGACTGCATGGCCTTAGAGCACGAAATGCTGCACCTGTTGGACAAACGCGGCGCACAATACCCGCCGAACACAACGTCGGCCACCTCTATGAAGCCAAGCCCGAACTCAAAGCCTTCTACCGCAAACTCGACCCCACCAACAGCTTCAACCCCGGCATCGGCCACACCTCGAAAAAGAAAAACTGGGCGGAGTAAGGCTTCCAGACGGCCTTTTCCCGCTGCCAAAAAGCAAAGGCCGTCTGAAAACGGAAAACCCCTCTTTCAGAATCATCCCTCGCGAAGGCGGGGCAACCTCCGCTTCCGCAAACCCAAGCAAAAGGAAACCGATATGTCCACCCCGCAAACCGCCATCATCCCGACACCATCACCGCCGCCATCTATATAGAAGCGAACGTGCTCGACAAAGAACAGACCAAAGCCGCCTGCTGCCAAGCCCTCGCCGCCCTCGACGACTGCCGCAGCCGCTTCCCCGGCCACGAGCTGGGCATGACCATCGCCTTCGGCGCCGACTTCTGGCACAGCCTCAGGCCACGCAAACGAGGCCGCGAAATCCGCCCCTTCGTCCCCTCGGCAACGGCCTCTGCCCCACCAACGCAATGCGATTTGATGATCCACATCCAGTCGCGCCACTTCGGCCTCAACTACCTCTTGGCCGAACAGGTCAACGCCGCATTCGGCAGCAGCATCCGCATCGAAAAACGAAACCCACGGCTTCCGCATGCCCGAAGAGCGCGGCCTCGACGGCTTCGTCGACGGCACGGAAAAACCCGCACGGCGAAGAAAAATCGCCGCTGTCGCCACTCATCGCCCAAGACCGACCCGACGCGGGCGGCAGCTACATCGTGCTGCAAAAATACCTGCATGACCTGAAAAATGGGGCGGCATCAGCGTCGCCGAACAAGAACAGGCCGTCGGCCGCAGCAAAGCCGACAACATCGAATTTGCCCGCGCCGACCGCCCGCCCGACTCCCACCTCGGCCGCACCAACATCAAAGAAAAACGGCGTCGGCCTTAAAATCGTCCGCCGCAGCCTGCCCTTCGGCTACATCAGCGGCGAACACGGCCTGCAATTCATCGCCTACTGCGCCACCCTGCACAACATCGACGAACGAGCTCAAATTCATGTTCGGCGACAAAGACGGCAAAATCGACCTGCTGCTGAAACACATGTCCACCGCCGTGCGCAGCGCCTACTACTACGCCCCCAGCGTCGAGCGCCTAGCCGATTTGTAAGACACGCGAAAGGCCGTCTGAAAAGCGTCAAACAGGCTTTCAGACGGCCCTCAACAGATACAAAAAGGCCGTCTGAAAACCCCTTTCCGCCGTTCAGACGGCCTTTTTCAGCACAGCCGCCGCGCACCGTTGTCCCCCGTCCTTCGCCACGCGCAGGACAAATGCGCTGCAGCCGACCCGCCTGTTTTCAGACGGCCTCAGCAGATACAAAAAGGCTGTCTGAAAACCCCGTTCCACCGTTCAGACGGCCTTTTCAGACGGCCTCCGCCAGCCCATAACGAAACCATGTTCACCGACACCCACGCCCACCTTGCCGATCCCCAACTGGCCGCCAAACTGCCCGCCGTGCTGGCGCAAGCCGCCGCGGCAGGCGTCACGCGCTTTCGTGCCCGCCACCGGCCGAGGCGACTGGCAGAACGTGCTCGCACTGGCCGCGCCCGCCGTCGTCCCCGCCATCGGCATCCATCCCTGGTTTGCCGACAGCCACGATGCAGCGAACGTAGATCAACTCGACGCCCTGCTGCGCCGCCACCCGCACGCCCTCGTCGGCGAAGCAGGCCTGGACTACCGGCACGCAGCCGACGATGCCGCACGGCAGACCCAGCGCGCCATCCTGTCCGCCCAACTTGATCTGGCTGCGCAACACGGCCGCGCCGTGCTGCTGCACAACGTCCGCGCAGGCGCGGATCTGCTGCGCCTGTTGCAAAAACACGGCATACGGCGCGGCGCCGTCCATGCCTTTTCCGGCAGCCTCGAAGAAGCGCAGGCCTTTATCCGCCAGGGCTTGAAAATCGGCATCGGCTCGCTGCTGCTCAACCCCGCGGCCAGAAAAGCCTCGCCCGCGCCGCCGCCGAACTGCCGCTTACCGCGCTGGTTTTGGAAACCGACAGCCCGTTTATGCTCAAAGACGCCGCCAACACCCCCGCCAACATCCGCACCATCGCCCAAACTGTCTGCACCCTGCGCGGCATCGGCCTCGCCGAACTCTCCGCCGCCACGGAAAACAATGCGACGCAGCTGACGGAAAGCCCAAAGGCCGTCTGAAAGCGCCGAACGGGCTTTCAGACGGCCTCCATGCCGTTGCCCCGCAAATCGGGGGCGGCGGTTTTCCTGTTCGGGGCGGGAGGGGGCGATGAAGGGCGGGCAAAGCATGAGGCCGTCTGAAGCCTGCAAAACAGGTTTTTCAGACGGCCTTTGTTAATGGACGGAAGCAGCCCGCCGTTTTGTTTGCAACTCGGATTTAACTTCGTTGAAGCTGCGCTTTTCAGACGGCCTCTGTGCCGTTGTCCCACAAATCGGGCTGGCGGTTTTCCTGTTCGAGGTGGAGAGGCCGAGGCCGATGAGGGCGGTAGGCCTTCGGGCACGTCGGGCATGCGTGCGGATAGGGGTGTGCGCGGCGGCGAGGAGGGCGGCGGGGTCAGGGCAGGGCGGCGGAGTAGGTGAGGGAGCGGGTGAGGATGCGGAAGGAGGCGGTTTTTGAGTTTGAGGGTGACGCTGCGGGCGCGGCATTTTTGCGTTCGGCCTGCGCCCACAACTCTTCGGCCAGCTGCGGCAGGCAGAGTAAGGCGGCGGAAAGCGGCAGGTCGCGGGCGAGGGTGGTTTCGGTGGAGATTTGCAGGCGCTCGCGGTCGGGTTTGACGGGGCGGTTGTCGGTGCCGCGCGCGAGGTCGTAGAGGCGGTAGCCCCATTTGCCGAACAGGTTGGCTAGCTCGCCGCGGCTGAAACGGCGCAGGTCACCTGCGGTGGAGAGCCGAGGCGGTGCATTTTTCGCAGGGTGACTTTGCCAACACCGGGGATTTTGCCCAGCGGCAGGGTGGCGAGGAAGGCTTCGCTTTTTGCGGCGGCAGGGAAAACTGGCCGTCGGGTTTGTTCCAGTCGGAGGCGATTTTTGGCGAGGAATTTGTTGGCGGCGATGCCGGCGAGGCGGTGAGGCCGGTTTCGCTGCGGATGTCGGCGCGGATGAGGCGGGCGATGTCGCCGGCGTAGAGCAGGTTTTGTTTGTTGCGGGTGACGTCGAGATAGGCTTCGTCGAGGGAGAGGGGTTCGATAAGGTCGGTATGCCGTCTGAAAATGCCGTGTATCTGCTGCGAGACTTGGCGGTAGAGGGGAAACGCGGCGCAACGAACACGGCTTGTGGGCAGAGGCGGCGGGCGGTGACGGCGGGCATGGCCGAGTGCAGGCCGTATTTGCGCGCTTCGTAAGAGGCGGCGCAGACGACGGAACGCGCGCCTTCCCAGGCGACGACGACGGGCAGGCCGCGCACTCGGGGCGTTCGCGCAGTTCTACCGAGGCGTAGAAGGCGTCCATGTCGATGTGGATGATTTTTGCGCGGCTGCATGGCGGGAAGGGGCTTGGTCGTGGAAACGGAGGAGGGTGCGTATTTTATGCCCGTATCCGGCCGTCTGAAAGGTGCGCCTGCCGCCGTTTGCACGGCAAATGCCGCGTTCGGGCGCGGCAAGGTTTGCAAAAGGCATGGTTTGCCGCATAATTCGCGCTTTTTCGCCGCTTCCCGCCCATGAACGCTGTTTCCCACACGGTTTTCCTGCCCGACGAGTCCGCCACCGCCGCTTTGCGCAGGCGCTGGCCGCCGCTTTTTCAGACGGCCTGACCCCACCTTTGGTGCTGTGGCTCGAAGGCGGATTGGGCGCGGGCAAAACCTCGTTTGCACGCAGCCTGTTGCGCGCGCTCGGTTTTTGCCGGCGCGGTGAAAAGTCCGACCTACGCCATCGCCGAATCCTATCCGCTGCCGCAGTTTTCCCTCCACCATTTCGACCTCTACCGCTTCTCTTCGCCCGAAGAATGGGAAGACGCGGGCTTGGACGATTTGGCATCCGACGGCGCAATCTGCCTCATCGAATGGCCGGATAAGGGCGGCGCATACACTCCGCCGCCCGACATCACCCTCGCACTCGGACACGCTGACGGCGGGCGCAACGCCCGCCTGTATTCCCCACTACCCACGGCAGAAAAAGTTTAGAAGCATGGATAAGAAATTTACCCGCCGCCAAATAATCCGCAGCGCCGCCGCCGGCCCTGCTGTTTACCGTTACCCCAGCCGCCTTTTGCCAAAGGCGTGCCGCAGTTTGTCGCCGTGCGCATCTGGCCGGCCAGCGCCTACAGCCGCATCACGCTGGAATCCACCGAAAGCTGCAATACAACTACTTCACCCTCGACAACCCGCGCCGCCTCGTTCTCGATCTCAAAGGCGTGCAGCTCAATTCTGTTTTGCAGGACATCAACAGCAAAGTCCAGCGCAGCGACCCTACATCGGCACCATCCGTGTCGGCCAGAACACCGCCGACACCGTGCGCATCGTGATCGACCTGAAAACCGACGTCAACCCGCAGCTTCACCCTCGCGCCCGTCGCCAACTTCAAACACCGCCTTGTCGCCGACCTCTACCCCATGCACGCGCAGGACGCCAACGATCCCCTGATGGCGCTGCTCGAAGACTACTCCAACGGCAGAATCAGCAGTAGGGGCATGGGCGCCGACACCCCGCCCGTTAAGAAACCGCCCGAGTCGCCGCCCACCCGCGCCGACAACGCCCCGCCGGCCGCGCCCGAGCGCAGGTACAACCGCCAGCCCGTGATCGTGCTCGACCCCGGCCACGGCGGCGAAGACCCCAGCGCCATCGGCAAAAAGCGGCCTGCGCGAAAAAGACGTCGTCCTCTCCATCGCCCGCGAAACCAAAAACGCATGGAAAGCCTCGGCTACAAAGTCCACATGACGCGCAACGAAGACGTGTTCATCCCGCTGGGCGTGCGCGTCGCCAAAGCGCGCAAACTGCATGCCGACCTCTTCATCTCCATCCATGCCGACGCCTTCACCAGCCCCAGCGCGCGCGGCACCGGCGTTTACACCCTCAGCACCCGTGGCGCCAGCAGCGCGGCTGCCAAATTCCTTGCCCAAACGCAAAACAACGCCGACGCCATCGGCGGCGTGCACACCGTCGGCAACAAAGACGTCGACAGCGCCATCCTCGACATGACGCAGACCGTCACCAACAAAGACAGCGAAATCCTTGGCAAACGCGTCCTCGTCGAACTGGGCAAATACAACAAGCTGCACAAAGGCAGTCTCGACCAGGCCAACTTCGCCGTTTTGCGCGCCCGACATCCCCTCCATCCTCGTCGAAACCGCCTTCCTCTCCAACCCCGAAGAAGAGCGCAAACTCAGCGGCATGACCTTCCGCCACCAATGCGCCGACGCCATCACCGCCGGTGTGAAAGCCTACCTCTCCGTCGCCATCCTCGCCCGCAGATAGGCCGTCTGAAAAAGGCCGTCTGAAAACAGACAAAAGGCCGTCTGAAAGGCGTATCCGCTGCGGGTCAAACCTTTCAGACGGCCTTTTTCTTTACCGGGTAAAAAGGCCGTCTGAAAAGCCCGCAGCGCAGGTTGGCTGCGGCAAATACGGCAAGAATAAAGGCGAGCGGCTGTATTACTGCGGGAAGTTTGCGTTTGAAGACTGATGCGGCGCGATAAAAGGCCGTCTGAAAGCTGCTTTCAGTCTGCCCCAATCCCACCCAATCCACTAAAACGAGCCCGCCATGGAAACCTACCGCAAACTCACCGCCCCTCGCCGCCGTCCTGCACGAACATCCCGCCGACAGCGTCATCCTTATCCCCGAAACCGCCGCCGCAGTTCTCCGCCCCCAAAGCGCCAACGACTTCGCCGCCCTGTTCGCCCCCGCCGCCCGCTTCATTGTTCAGACTACCGACGCGCCCCTCCGCCTCGGCTACCGCCAATGGCTCACCGTCGGCGCGCTGCAACGCATCAAGCAAGACCTGCCCGCTGCCCCGTCCCAAGCCGACTGGCTCAACGTCCTCGCCGCCCATCTGATTGCCCCTGCCCGCCGAATCCGTGTCCGGCGCAGACATCCCGCCGCTGGCATGGACAGAATTTCGCCGACGACCAAGCGCGCATCCAATGGTGGATGCAATGCGTTCGCGCCTACCTCGACGGCGGCGACTTCACCCCGCCAGCCGCGCCGCGCTGGACGACTGCGAACAGCGCATCGGCTGCCCCCTGCCGCCGATGCTGCGCGCCTACCACCAACACATCGGCGTGGAATACCTCGCCGAAATCATCAACCGCCCGAGCGCATCGAGCCGCTGCTTGACGCTTTTCCCGGGCTGGAAGACATCCTTGAAGACCTGAGCGCCGAACAAGCTGCCGCCACCCGCGCCCCTTGTCGAGCAACTCATCGCATTCGGCGACTATCTGGGCAACGGCAACTCTGGTGCTTCCACCGCCAAACAGGGCAAGTCTGGTACTGCGACCACGACACCGGCGAATGCCTCAGCCCAATCTTCGACGACGTGCGCGACTACCTCGACGCAGTGATGATTCTGAGCCTCGCCGAAGCGCACGACCCCGAAGACGGTCAGCGAAGCCGCCGAAAGCATCCTGCGCCAACAGCGGTGACGCGGTGGTGGAAAAATGGATGTATTAGGGCGTGTTGACATTCAACATTTTGGCAGCTTTTTCCGTCCTAAATAGCATCTGCTTCGTTAAAAACACTCGCCAATGGGCGGCATTGGCTCGTGTTTTCGCCTTGCATCTGCCATTTTATGCCGAAAAATCCGCTTCAAAAGTTGAATGTCAGCACGCCTAGGGCAGCCTGAAAACGGCGTGTGGTTTTCAGGCTGCCTGCCTTAATGAGACTTGATTTCACTCATGGCCTAACGGGACAACCCGCAGGGGGCTGACATAATATTTCTTTTTCGCTGTCAGGCATCAGGTAAAAATAATTTTTAAATTCCCTGTCGCCAAAAATTTTTACTGTCTGCCGCCTTCAATCCTCTTATTGAATTTTTTAGCCGCTTCCTTCTGAAAGCGGCAAGCCCGTTTTTCAGACGGCCTTTTATCCAAGCCAACCAAGGAAACCGAACCATGACACCGCAACAGTTGCAAGACTTTCTCCACCGCTGCATCCCTGCCACCGCCGCGCTGCATATCCGTGTCGTCTCCTGCGGCACCGACGGCGTGGAACTCTTGATGCCGCACGCGCCCAACCGCAACCACAAAAACACCGTGTTCGGCGGCAGCACTGCATTGGGCGCGACCGTGTGTGGCTGGGCGCTGGTGCATCTGAACTGCCCCGAAGCGGCGGGCAATATCGTGATACAAAGCAGCGAAATCCGTTACACCGCGCCCGCGCACGGCGATTTGCTGCTGTCTGCCAAAAAGCTCCGATGCCACCGAGTGGACGCGCTGCCGCGAAAATGCTGGCGCAGCGCGGCGAGGGCAAAATCGATTTGGTGGTGGAGGGCTTTTCAGACTGGCCTCCCGTGGCACGGCTGACGGGCAGGTATGTTGCGCTGGCAGGGTAGGGCGGGCGCTTTGTCTCGCTGCGTTCAGACGGCCTCATTGCGCGCGGCGGCAACGCAATGCCCTGTTTTTACAGCCGGATCGGCTGTTCGGGCGAATTGTCGCCAATTTTACTTTTTGAGTCGGAAAAACCTTATTTTTTTATGTGCGGTTAAACGGGTGTGTTTGTCATTTTTTCCTTGACCGCATACCTCAGATTACTAAAGTGCCGCCCCAGCAGCCGTTAGCGCGGTTTGCATAAAAACAAGCAAAAATACAAACCCAAACCCAAAGCCAATTTTATGAACACAAACTACCGAATCCACCATCGGCGGCAAACCCGCCGATGTGTATTTTTCGGCACCTGCCTGCTCGACATTTTCATGCCCGAAGCGGGTTTGGATGCCGTGACGCTGATCGAGCAGCAGGCATCCGCGTGCATTTTTCCGATGGGACAGAGTTGCTGCGGCCAGCCGGCCTTCACTTCCGGCCATCCGCAGGAAGCGTCCGACATCGCCGCCGCCCTAGCTCGATCTGTTTCCCCGAAAACTGGCCGATTGTCGTGCCCTCAGGCTCGTGCGGCGGCATGATGAAACACCACTGGCCGCAGCTTTTTGCCGGCAGCACCCGATGAGGAAACAAAAGCCCGCGAAGTGGCCGGGCAGGGTGGTCGAATTCACCCATTTCCTGCTCGACATCGGCTATGTGCCCGAAGACAAAGGCGACAGCATCAAAGTGGCGGTGCACACTTCCTGCGGCGCGCGGCGCGAAATGGGCGTGCACCTCACGGGCTGGAAGCTCGATTGACAGCCTGCAAAAACGTCGAGCGCGTGGTGCACGACCACGAAAGCGAGATGCTGCGGCTTTCGGCGGCACGTTTCTCCGTAAAGCAGCCCGATATTTCCGGGCGCGATGGTGACCGACAAAGTGGCCGCGCTGAAAAGCACGCAGGCGGTGGAAATCGTCAGCGCCGATGCGGGCTGCATGATGAACATCGGCGGCAAAATCGCCAAAGACAGAGCCGCAGATGCCGCAGACCCAAACACATTGCCACCTTCTTGCTGGAACGCACGGGAGGCAAAGCATGAGCGCGCGCGACAAACATTTTGGCCAAACTGAAAAAGGCCGACGCCTATCCGATGATGGAGCCGCAGCTGTCGAAAGTACTACCGTGAAATGTCGCCCGAATGGGACAGCGAAACCGAACGCCTGAAACATTGGGCGAAAGACCATGCGGGCGGTGAAAACCGAAATTTATCTGGGTGACGCGCACACGACTGGCAGCAAAGTCATGCTCGAAGCGGCGCAAAGGCAAAAGGTTGCAAAAACATCCTGCTGCCGCTGCAAACCGAACACGGCCGCCGCCTGCCCAAGTTTTTCAGACGGCCTCAAACATGGAAACCCAAAAGCCTTCGACAAACCGATTGAAGATTGGAAAGACGAGTATTTTGCGGACATCGACGCGGGCTTTCACCTCCGCCCGCTGCGGCATCGCCCACACCGGCACGCTGATGCTGTGGCCGACGCCCGCAAGAACCGCGCAGCCAGAGCCTGGTTCCGCCCGTGCACTTTCTGCCTGTTCGACACGCGCAAAATGTACGACACCTTTCCACGCACGCCATGCATGGCGAAAGCCTTAGCCGACGGGCATGCCCACCAACGTCGTCTGGTGTCCGGCCCGTCAAAAACCGCCGACATCCAGCTCACGCTGGCCTACGGCGCGCACGGCCCGCGCGATTTGGTGGTACTGGCCGTCCTGCCCGAGACATCGACCCCGCCGACTTTGGAGGACGCCGCATGAGCACGAACAAACCGTACATTTCATCCCGAGACCCCGAAACCTTCAAAGCAAAACGCGCGCGAAGCCCTGGCCGACAAACCGCTGCGCAAAAAGCCTGCGCACGGCCATGGATATGCTGATGACCACGCCGCAAAAGCGTGTTGTCGGACGAAGAAGAACTGCAAACTGCTGCGTACCCTGTGCGAACACATCCGCCAGCGTTCGCTCGTCCCGCCTGCCCGACTTTGCTGGAACAGCTGGAAGCAACCTGACCCGTTTGGGTGTGAAAGTGCATTGGGCGGAAACGCCCGCCGAAGCCTGCCAAATCATCCACGGCATCATCATGCACCATCAAACGGGCAAACTGATGGTGAAAGGCAAAATCGATGGTCAGCGAGAAATCGAGCTGAACCATTATCTGGCCGACAGCGGCATTAAAAGCGGTGGAAAGCGACTTTGGGCGAATTTCATCGTGCAGATGGCGGGCGAAAAACCCGACCCACATCGTGATGCCCTGCCATTCACAAAACCAAAGAGCAGGTGAGCGAACTGTTCCACAAACAACCTCGGCACGCCGCTGACCGACGACGTGGACCAACTGACCGGCTTCGCCCGCCAGGCCCTGCGCGACGTTTACCGCACGGCCGATGTCGGCCTGAGCGGCGTCAACTTCGCCGTGGCCGAAACGGCACGCTGTGCCTGGTGGAAAACGAAGGGCAACGGCCGCCTGTCCACCACCGTGCCGCCCGTGCACATCGCCATCACCGGTATTGAAAAAGTGGTGGCCAAACTGTCGGACATCCCGCCGCTGTACAGCCTGCTGCCGCGCAGCGCCATCGGTCAGAAACGATCACCACCTATTTCAACATGATTACCGGCCCGCGCCGCACCGACGAGACTCGACGGCCCGCAGGAAATGCACCTCGTGCTGCTGGACAACGGCCGCAGCCAGGCCTATGCCGAAGAACAGATGCGCCGCACCCTGCAATGTATCCGCTGCGGCGCGTGCATGAACCACTGCCCCGTGTACACCCGCATCGGCGGCGCGGCCTACGGCACGACCTATCCCCAGCCCCATCGGCGAAATCCTGTCGCCGCACCTGCTCGGGTCTGGATGCCCACCCGCGACCTGCCCCACCGCCTGCACCATGTGCGGCGCGTGCGACGAAGTCTGCCCCGGTGCGCATTCCCGATCACCGCACAGATGCGCCGCCTGCGCGAAGAGCGCAGCGCCCGCGCGACGAAAAAGTGTCGCACCCGATCCGCGGGCAGGGCGCGTCGCACACCTTGGGCGAAAACGCTGGCCTGGCGCACCTATAACGGCATTTTTCAGCGGCAAAAAGCCTACCGCGCCTTCGGTTGGGCGGCCACCACCTTCCGCGCCCTCACGCCGGGCCCTCGCAGCTGGGCTGGACGGATCACCGCAAGCCGATGAAGCCCGCCGCCAAAAACGCTGCACGAGCCCGATGAAGGAAAGGGAAAAGCGCAAATAGCGCCGCCTACCTTTACGGCCGTCTGAAAGCCTGTTCTGCCGCCGCAGACGTGAAGCTTTAGTTTCGTGAAGCTTGGTTTTCAGACGGCCTGTTTGGAAATCGTCGCGTAGCATCAGGCCGTCTGAAAGCGCAGCTTCAATAAACGGCCTGCCGCGTGATTAGTGTGCCGTGAGGCCGTCTGAAAGCAGGCGCGGCAGAACGTTCCAATCGGCTGCGGCGAAACCGTCGGCCGCCAAACACGGCTGCCGTTTTTGACTTCGCAAGCCCCGCTTTCAGACGGCCGCAAAGTCGGGCGGCAGGGCAGGGCGGATGCCTGCCCCTTACGCAGAAACGATATTAAAGGCCGTCTGAACACACAGGTGGCCCGATCCGATTTTCAGACGGCCTCACCGATACCGTGAGGCCGTCTGAGCTCGAGCGGCAGAGCGCCGAGCAAAAACCGTATGCACGAGCATACCCTTCAGCAACAACCTGTCCGCAAAGGATTGAAACATGGCTTTATTTTAAGCATTTTTCCCCATCGTGCTGCTGATTTGGCTGATGGTGACAGCGTCCCCTCATACATCGCCCTGCCGGCCACCGCCCTGCTGATTTACATCACTGCAAATCAGCTTATTTCAGCAACCCTTTGCGGAATTGAACGCCAACGTGGCTGCCGGCCTCGTCGCCACGCTCACGCCGATTACCGTGATTTTTCGGCGCGATTATGTTTCAACCGCATGATGGAAACCACCGGCTGCATCGACGTCATCCGCAAATGGCTGGCCACCATCAGCCCCAACCCCTGTCGCCCAGCTGATGATTATCGGCTGGTCGTTTTGCCTTTATGATTGAAGGCGCATCGGGCTTCGGCACACCCGCCGCCATCGCCGCGCCGATACTGATGAGCCTCGGCTTTCCAACCCGCTGCGCGTCGCCATCTTTCACGCTGGTGATGAACTCCGTACCCGGTGTCCTTCGGCGCGGTCGGCACGCCGACTTGGTTCGGCTTCGAGCCAACTGAATCTGGCGCATGACGACATCCTCGCTATCGGCCGCCAAACCGGCATCATCCACTTTTCGTTGCCGGCTTTCATCATTCCCGCTGATCGGCCTCAGCTTTATCGTCATCGTGGCAGGAAATCCGCAAAAAAACCTCAGCTTTCATCATCGCCATCCTCTCCTGCACCATCCCCTTACGTCATCTTTGGCGCAGGTGAACGAGGAATTTCCCATCGCTGGTCGCCGGCGCCATCGGCCTCTTGGTTTCCGTGTTCGCCGCCAACCACGGCATGGGGCCTGAGCAAAAGAACACGCCAAAGACCCGAACGCGGAAAAACGTGTCCGCAGGCGCAGGTCGCCAAAGCACTGGCACCGCTGGGCATGCTGATCGGCATGCTCGTCGTCACGCGCATCAAACAAATCGGCCTCAAGGCCTGATGACCAGCACCGAACCCTGGTTTCGCCTTCTCCCTGCCCTGGCCTGTCCGACATTACCGTCACCCGAATCGCTGACCTTTCATCTTCGGCAACATCTTCGGCACGGGCGTAACGGAAAAATACCAAACCCTCTACGTGCCCCGCGTGGATTCCTTCGTCATTACCGTTTGGATCTGCATCATGCTCATACAAAACCAAATTTCAAAGATGCCTGGAGCTTTTCTACGTCGCCACTTTCAGCAAACCAAAAACCCGCTGCTCGCCCTGATGGGCGCGCTCATTATGGTCAAACTGATGTGGTGGGTGGCGACAACTCGATGGTGAAAACCATCGGCAGAATTTCGCCGACATGGCCGGGCAACACTGGGTGTATTCTCTCATCCCTATCTCGGCGCGATCGGAGCCTTCTTCTCCCGGCTCGAACACCGTATCCAACCTCGACCTTCGGCTCGATTCAGCAGCAGATTGCCCGTCGATACAGGCCTCTCGGTCACCCTGCATTCTGGCCCTGCAATCGGTCGGCGGCGCGATGGGCAACATGGTCTGCATCAACAACATCATCGCCGTCTGCTCGGTATTGGACGTGAAAAACGCCGAGGGTGCGATTATCAAAAACCGTTATCCCCATGTTTGTCTGGCATCATCGCCGCCCTGATGGCCGTGATCGTCATCCCGCTGCTGCCCCTGTAAGCACCACGGCAGCGCAGTAGAGCCGTCTGAAACCCCGCCAAGGCGTTTCAGACGGCCTCCTTTGCATGCCGCCGCACGGCAAAACCCGCACCCGCGCAAACGGTTTGGAGTATAATCGCGCCCGTTTGCCCGCAGAAAAGTCAAAGGGCAGAGGCCGTCTGAAAAAGCCTTCCGACGGTTGCGCAGATAAAAACAAAGGAAAACCGTGAACACGCGCCACCGCACTCTTGGCAGCCGCATTGTCGGCGGCTGCCTGCGCCGCGCCGCCCGCCGCCGAACCGGCCACCGCGCAGCAAATGGCCGACAATCAACCAAGCCCGCGCCCTCGGCAGAACCTGCGGCAAAACCTACTACCCCGCCACTGAAATGGGAACCCCCTGCTCGAAAAGGCCGCCGCCGCCACGCGCAGGACATGGCCGACAAAAAGATACTTCCGCCACGAAAGCTCCGACGGCCGCGACATGGCCGGGCGCGTCGAACTAAAAGCAGGCTACCGCTACCGCGCCGTCGGCGAAAAACATCCTCGCCGGCGAACCCACCGCCCGCGCCGCCACTAGCCACCTGGCTGGCCGCGGCCACTGCAAAAGCATCATGGACACCGTCTGTCTACATCGAAGTCGGCATGGCCTACGCCGCCAACCAGCATTTGCAAAAACATCATGGACACCGTCTACACCGAAGTCGGCATGGCCTACGCCGCCAACCAGCATTCCCAATACGGCGTCTATTGGGTGCAGAATTTCGGAGCATTGGCGGGGAAGTGAAAAGGGAGACGGATTGGCGGTTTTCAGACGGCCTTTGGCGACAACCCGGATTCCCGAATCCGCACCAGCATAGAGAGCACCATGACACTGGTCGGTTTGTCATTCGCCGCCGACGGCCAAAGGCATCAGGCTGCCCGAGCAGGCGCAGTTTGGCGGCAATGTGAAGACGGTTGATGTGCGCGTGGTCGGCAACGAGCGCATCATCAGCCCTGCCGCGCAGGTTTGGGACAGCTTTTTTGCCGCAGGCAGCGGCGTCAGCGAAGATTTTAGTGGTCGAGCGGGAAACCGTCGTGCAGCGCTGAACGGAGCGGCTGTAAATGCTCAAATATGCTCGACACCAATATCGTGATTTATGTGATGAAGCGCCGCCCGCTTGAAGTTTTAGAAAGCCTTCAACCGCCATGCCGCGCGTTTGTGTGTCAGCAGCATTACCGCCGCCGAGCAAACACTACGGCGCGGAAAAAGCGCATAGCCTGAACGCAACCTGCAAGCCGCCGAAGATTTTTATCCGCCTGCAAGTGCTGCCTACGGCATCAAAGCCGCCGCCCACTTCGGCAATATCCGCGCCGAACTGGGAAAAACCGGGCGGCTGATTGGCGAAAAATGATCTGCATATCGCCGCTGCCCGCAGCGAAGGGCTGGTTTTGGTCAGCAACAACCTGCGCGAGTTCGAGCGTGTGGACGGTTTGCGTTTGGAAAACTGGGTGTGAAAGCAGGTAGTATCGCCCCAACAAACTTTTCAGGCTGCCACAAAGCGCGGGATGATTTGAACACAAAGGCAGCCTGAAACGGCGGCGGTGCATCAGCCATGCCGCGCAAAACCATGCTCAGACGGCGCTGTAACGAACAGCGCACCGTGGGTCGGATTCTCGAATCCGACAGCCGACCGTCAGGGCGGCATTGGGCGACGCGTGATGAAATGTGGATTTTCCCTTGCGGGGAAATGTCGGATACGAGTATCCGACCTTGTATCGGAACTTCCGTATCAGCTAGCAACCGACCGCCCGCCGCCGCCCGCATCCGACCAGGTAAACAACCGTTGCGTAGCTCGGGGAGCGGTCGGGCAACCCATCGACACAACCGGACAGTTGCCAGACAACACAACCGAATGCAAAGGCGGGTTTATGATGAGTACCCAACACAGTACGCGAGGCATCGACATCGCCAAACGAAACTTCGTCATCGCCGTTTCGTCTTTGTCTACCAAAACCGAAACCAACAACCCCAAAGGGATCGCCCATACCGTCGAATACCTTAAAAACACAAGGTCGCCCTCGTCGTGATGGAAAGCACGACGGTCTCGAAAATTCCCGCCGCCAAAGCCATCCACCGCGCAGGCATGGCCGTCATCATCGCCAACCCGCGTCAGACGCATCAGTTTCGCCCAATCGCGGTCGCTGAGCCAAAAACCGATGCAAAAGATGCCAAAATGCTCGCCTTCTTCGCACAGATGATGACGCAGAAAGAAGGTTGGCAAACCATGCTCTACCACCGCCACCGAAGCGGAAGAAGTGTTGGAAGCATTGGTTAACCGCCGCAACCAACTGGTGGATATGCGGACTGCCGAGAAAAACCGTCTGCATCAGGTTCACGAAAACGCAAGTCGAAAGCGTCAAACAACTGATTGCCGCATTTTGACCGGCTGATTGACGAGTTGGACAAACAAATCGATGACCACCCACACGCATTTTTGATGGCAAGCCCAGTGGCGGAGCAAATCAAAGGCATCGGTTCGATAACTTTGACGGCAACGCTGACGGCAATGCTGCCCGAATTGGGACGGCTGAGCCACAAAACGGATAGCGAGTCTGGTCGGTATGTGCCCCACACCGAGGGAGCAGGAAACCAAATTCAAAAAGCCACTGCTTCGGCGGAAGGTCTGCGGTGCGTAAGGCGCTGTATATGGCCACCGTGAGTGGCGATGCGGTTCGAACCGTTTATTCGGATTTCTACCAACGCCTGCTGTCAAGGGTAAGCCGTATAAGGTTGCCGTTACGGCATGTATGCGCGACTGCTGACGATATTGAATGCCCGGATGCGTGATTATTTTGCCGAAAACGGTACCACCGAAAACGGTATCCAAACGGCTTGATTTGAGTTTTGGTATTTTTGCCCGACGAGGTGAAAAATACAGTTGCTACAAGCAGGCTTGTATGGGCGGTTAGGGTGTTGGGGAAGGATTTCGAAATTCGAAATGCCCTCTCCCAGCCCTCCCTGTACAGACCGGACACAAAGGTAATACCCGTACGAAGACATAGGTAACACTTCCCCCGTCCCAACAGACGGAATCCTTACCATGCCTTGGGAGAAACCACCGTGTCCCGAGAACGACAGGAATTTTTAACCCTAGCCCGACAACCCGACCGCAACATCAGCCGTCTGTGCCGACAATTCGGCATCAGCCGCAAAACCGCCTACAAATGGCTCAAACGCGACAGCACCCAAGAACAATCCCGCCGTCCGCACAACAGCCCGAAGCAGACAGGCAGCCGAACCGAACAGCAGATACTCGCCGTACGCGACGAACATCCCGCATGGGGCGGCCGCAAAATCGCCCGCATACTGCAGCGCGAGCACGGCATACACATCGCCCCAGCACCATCACCTCCATACTACACCGCAACGGACGCATCATTCACGAAAACACCCATGCGGCACACAACTGGCAGCGTTTCGAGCATCCCTACCCCAACGCATTGTGGCAGATGGATTTCAAAGGCCATTTTGCCACCGACGGCGGCCGCTGCCACCCGCTGACCGTTATCGACGACCGAACGCGCTACAACATCATCCTGCGCGCCCTAGCAAACGAGGCATGGGAAGGCGTACAGGGCAGCATTGACCGAAGCATTCAGACAATACGGACTGCCCGACAGAATCAACACCGACAACGGCGCACCCTGGGGCGACAGCGCACAAGGCGGACTGACCCGCCTGGCCGCATGGCTTATCCGACTGGGCATCCGCCCCGGCCGCAGCCGTCCGCTGCACCCGCAGACCAACGGCAAAGACGAACGTTTCCACCGCAGCCTGAAAGCCGAAGTGCTCAAAGGCAGAACCTTTGGCGGACTAATGCAGGCACAGCAGGCATTTGACAACTGGCGGCACTGCTACAACCACGAAAGGCCGCATGAAGCACTGGGACTGGGCACCCCTTCGCAACACTACCGCAGCAGCCCGAGGGAATTTCCTGAACACTTGGCACCGGTCGAATACCCGCCGGGAGACTTGGTGCGCAAAACGGACACCAACGGCCACATCAGCCTGCTGGGTCGGCAGATACGCATCGGCAAAGGGCTGGTCGGACAAACCGTAGCCTGCCGTCCGGTACCAAGCGAAGACGGTGTGTACGAAGTCTATTTCTGCTTCTACCGCCTCGGCCGGATTGACCTGAACGACTTCTGCTAAACTGCCCGAAAAACTGTTACCCATGTCCCCGCACAGGTGTTACCTATGTGTCCGGTCTGTACACTCCCCCACAAGGGAGGGAGCGGGTTACAGCAGATTAAGGCGTTGCAGGTCGTCTGAAAAAGAATGCCCAAAAATCAACAGTGGGAATTTTTCAGGTAGCCTTTATCGCAAGGCAGATGGAGCAAACGCCGCAAGCGTTTTTTCAGACGACCTTTGAATCCATCGGTAGGGCGTGTACCGCAAGGCACGCACGCGGTGGGTTGGGGGTGCAGGGAAAATGGAGAACGCGTGCGTATCGCACGCACCCTGCAATATACAGGCTAATAGCTTGCTATCTAAATACATTTGAGGAAAAAGAATATGGACAAGTTTTCATCTGAAGTTTGCAAAGCACTTGAATATTACGTTTACCGCTTAATTGACCCAAGAAATGGTGAAACTTTTTATGTAGGCAAAGGCAAAGACAACCGGGTTTTTGAACATTTGAAACAATGTTTGAAAATAACGGAAGATGGCGAGGATGAACTGAATTTAAAATATAGTAGGATTCGCGCTATCCAAAAAGCCAAATTGGAAGTTATCCATGTCATTCATCGACATGGCATGAATGAGAAAACCGCTTTTGAAGTAGAAGCTGCATTAATAGATGCCTATCCGGGGCTATCAAATGAACAAAACGGACATGGCAATAGTGAATTTGGTTCGATGCATGTATCCGAAATACAAGATAAATACGATGCACCTGTTGCACAATTTGACAGCAATCATAATTTATTGATTATTAATGTTAATCGTTCTTTAGATAAAGAAAAATCGGCTTATGATGCTGTTCGCCTGGCCTGGCGGCTGGATGTTGAGCGGGCAAAACGTGCGCATTATATCTTAGCGGTTGAAAAAGGCTTAATTGTGGATGTTTTACAAGCGCATGAATGGCTGCCTGCTACCAAGGAAAATTTTTCCTGAGCTTAATGAAACCATAGCAGGACGTTTTGGTTTTCACGGCGAATCACTTTCCTGAAAACAATGAAGTCCGCCAAAAATACCAACGCAAAAGACTGCCTGAAGAATACCGTAAACGGGGTGCCAGCAATCCCGTTAAATATAGTTTTAAATAACTTGAAACCTCTAAGGTAAAACACCATGCCCAAACGTACCGACCTAAAATCCATCCTTATCATCGGCGCCGGCCCTATCGTTATCGGTCAGGCCTGCGAATTTGACTATTCAGGGCGCACAGGCCTGCAAAGGCTTTGCGTGAAGAAGGCTATAAAGTCATTCTGGTGAATTCCAACCCGCCACGATTGCGACCGACCCTGAAATGGCGGATGTTACCCACATCGAGGCCGATTATGTGGCAGACGGTGGAGAAGATTATCGCCAAGGAGCGGCCCGATGCGATTCTGCCCACGATGGGCGGTCAGACCGCGCTGAACTGTGCGCTGGATTTGGCGCGCAACGGCGTGCTGGCGAAATACAATGTCGAATTAATCGGCGCGACGGAAGACGCGATCGACAAGGCGGAAGACCGCGGCCGCTTTAAGGGAGGCGATGAGAAAAATCGGCCTCTCCTGCCCGAAAATCTTTTTGTCTGCCACAGATGAACGAAGCTTTGGCGGCGCAGGAACAGGTCGGCTTCCCGACGCTGATTCGCCCTTCTTTTCACCATGGGCGGTTCGGGCGGCGGCATTGCCTACAATAAAGACGAGTTTTTGGCGATTTGCGAACGCGGTTTCGATGCGTCGCCCACGCATGAGCTGCTGATTGAGCAGTCTGTTCTCGGCTGGAAAGAGTACGGATGGAGGTGGTGCGCGATAAGGCCGACAACTGCATCATCATTTGCTCGATTGAAAAACTTCGACCCGATGGGCGTGCATACGGGCGACTCGATTACGGTTGCGCCGGCGCAAACGCTGACGGACAAAGAATACCAAATCATGCGCAACTGCAAGCTTGGCGGTATTGCGCGAAATCGGCGTGGACACGGGCGGCTCGAACGTGCAGTTTGCGGTAAACCCTGAAAATGGCGAGATGATTGTGATTGAGATGAACCCGCGCGTGAGCCGTTCGTCCGCGCTGGCTTCCAAAGGCGACGGGCTTCCCGATTGCGAAGGTGGCGGCGAAACTGGCGGTCGGCTTTACGCTGGACGAGTTGCTGCAACGACATCACCGGCGGCCGCACGCCCGCGTCGTTCGAGGCCTTCCATCGACTATGTGGTAACCAAAATCCCGCGTTTTGCGTTTGAAAAATTCCCCGCCGCAGACGACCGCCTGACCACGCAGATGAAATCGGTGGGCGAAGTGATGGCGATGGGCCGCACCATTCAGGAAAGTTTCAAAAAGCCCTGCGCGGTCTGGAAACCGGCTTTGTGCGGCTTCAATCCGCGCAGCGAAGATAAAGCGAAATCCGCCGCGAACTGGCGAACCCGGGCCCTGAGCGTATGCTGTTTGTGGCAGACGCGTTCCGCGCGGGCTTCACGCTGGAAGAAATCCACGAAATCTGCGCCATCGATCCTTGGTTCTTGGCGCAAATCGAAGACTTGGTGAAAGAAGAGCAGCAGGTAAGTGCAGGCTGCCTGCAGATTTGGATTTCGCCGCCTTACGTCGTCTGAAACGCAAGGCTTTGCCGACAAACGCTTGGCGCGATTGGTAAACGTGAGCGAAAAAGAAGTGCGCGAACACCGCTACGCGCTCAATCTGCACCCCGTGTACAAGCGCGTGGACACCTGCGCCGCCGAGTTCAATCCGACACCGCCTACCTGTATTCCACCTACGAAGAAGAATGCGAAGCGCGGCCGTCTGAAAACAAAAAGTGATGATTCTCGGCGGCGGCCCGAACCGCATCGGTCAGGGCATCGAGTTTGACTACTGCTGCGTTCACGCGCGCTCGCCCTGCGCGAATCGGGCTGAAACGATTATGGTGAACTGCAACCCCGAAACCGTGTCCACCGACTCGACACCAGCGACCGCCTCTATTTCGAGCCGCTGACGCTGGAAGACGTGTTGGAAATCGTCCGCACCGAAAACCCGTGGGGCGTGATTGTGCATTACGGCGGTCAGACCCCGCTCAAACTCCGCCAACGCGCTGGTTGAAAACGGCGTGAACATCATCGGCACATCCGCCGACAGCATCGACGCCGCCGAAGACCGCGAACGCTTTCCAAAAAGTGTTGAACGACTTGGGTCTTCGCCAACCGCTCAACCGCACCGCCCGCAGCGAAGAAGAAGCGCTCGCCAAAGCCAGAAGAAATCGGCTATCCGCTGGTGGTGCGCCCGTCTTACGTACTCGGCGGCCGCGCGCATAGCAGGTGGTGCACTCCGCCCGCTGAGTTGCAAACCTATATGCGCGAAGCCGTGCAGGTGTCAACGACAGCCCCGTGCTGCTCGATTTCTTCCTGAACAACGCGATTGAAGTGGATGTGGACTGCGTTTCAGATGGCAAAGACGTGGTGATCGGCGGCATCATGCAGCACGTCGAGCAGGCAGGCATCCACTCCGGCGACTCCGGCTGCTCGCTGCCGCCCTACTCGCTCAGCGAAGAAATCAAGACGAAATCCGCCGCCAAACCAAAAGCCATGGCCTACGCGCTGGGCGTGGTCGGCCTGATGAACGTACAGTTTGCCGTGCAGGACGGCGTGGTGTTTGTGTTGGAAGTGAACCCGCGCGCTTCGCGTACCGTGCCGTTGTCTCCAAAGCCACCAGCCAGCCGCTTGCCAAAATCGGCGCGCGCGCGATGGCAGGCATCGCCCTGAAAGAGCAAGGCGTAGAACACGAAATCATCCCCGATTTCTACGCCGTGAAAGAAGCCGTGTTCCCCTTCATCAAATTCCCCGGCGTGGACACCATTCCGGCCCCGAAAGTGCGCTCCACCGGCGAAGTGATGGGCGTGGGCGAAACCTTCTCGAGCCTATCTCAAAGCCCAGGCTCGGCGCGGGCGAGCGCATGCCCGCCACCGGCAAAGAGTGTTCCTGTCCGTGCGAAGAAGACAAAGCCGCTGATTGTTCAGACGGCGAAAAACTTCCAAACCTTAGGCTACGGCGTCGCGCCACACGCGGCACGGCGGCTTATCTCACCGAACACGGCGTGGTGGTACAAACCGTCAACAAAGTGCCCGAAGGCCGCCCGCACATTGTCGATGCGATTAAAAAGCGGCGAAATTGCCCTAGTGGTGAACACCACCGCCAGCAACCACGCAGGAAATCGCCGACAGCCACAGCATCCGCCGCAGCGCCCTCACCAGCGCGTGCCGCAATACACCACCGTCGCGGGCGGCGAAGCCATGAGCGAAGGCGCCAAAAAGCCTGAAACAACATGGGCGTGTATAGCGTGCAGGAGTTACATCGGCAGTTGAAGAAATAAGGCCGTCTGAAAAAGGCTTAGGCCGTCTGAAATCTGTTTTATTGGTTTCAGACGGCCTTAATCACTAAGGTCGGAAAAATCCCATCCGCAAGAGCGTTTTATGAACCGACACCTCTATCACCAATACCGTAACTATTTCCAAGCAGCCGACTCCGGGCTGGCATCTGGGCGAAGCGGCCGCCGCCTGCTGCTCAGGGGCACGGCAGCGGCGGCTGGCGCTGGAAATGTCGTTGACGGTTTCGGCTCAGCTGATTCTGTTGCGGATGCGCGGCGCGGGCGAAGGCGCGTTTGCCACCCAAGCGCAGGGCATCAGCCACAACTGCGCGCTGTTTGTCGTTCTCGCTTGCCGGCGGCGCCGTCCACCGCCGCTACGCCTACCGACAAAGCCGGCAACCTGAAGTCCAAAGTGCCGACCAAAGAAGCGGCGTCATTAAAATTACGTCTACGATAAAATCGGACGCATTCAGGAAGCCCGCAACAGTAAACCGGCCGCAGCGAAACCTTCGCCTTCGACCCCGCCCACAACATCGCTTTCCGACAGCGGCGAAGGAAAGGGCGGCAACATTAGTAGCGGCAACCGCCTCGAGATCCGCCAACGGCATCGAATACACCTACGACGCCCTGGGCAATCTGATCTACCGCCAGCTGCCTGACGGCGAAACCAATATTACCAATACGATTTAGAAAACCAACTCGTCCGCGCCGAAATCAAAAAGCCCGCCGGCAATACCGAGATCTGGACCTACGCCTACGACCCGTTCGGCAGAAGGCTTTCCAAAAGAACGCCAAGACAAACTCGCCTGGACGAGCACCGACCCCAAAACGCACCCACTTCGTCTGGGACGGCAGCCGTCTCTTGCAGGAATACACCTACAAGGCAGCTACACCTATATCTACACCGACCAAGACAGCTACGAACCGCTGGCGCAAGTCTTCATAACAACCAAGACGAAGCGCAATACCTCGCCTATTTCCACACCGACCAAATCGGCATCCCGCGCGAGATGACCGACATCCACGGCAATCTCTTATGGTACGGCGAATACACCGCCTGGGGTCGTCTGAAAAAGGACGAACGGGTTTATAAGGATGCGCATCAGCCGTTTAGATTCGCAGAACCAATACTTTGATGAAAGGAGACCGGGCTGCATTCACAATCTGTTCAGGTATTACGAACCCGAGGCCGGGCGGTTTGTGAATCAGGACCCGATTGGGTTGCTGGGTGGGGAGAATTTGTATTGGTTTGCTCCTAATGTACAGGCATGGGTCGATGTATTAGGAGCAAAAAGGCAAAAACCTCAGGGGGATTATGCACAGATGCCAGTAATATCTGGACATCAACGACATCATATAATACCTTTAACCAATTTCTTAGAGCATCCCGCTATTATAGATGCAAGAATTGACTTGAATAATTATCGGAATATTGTTCAATTGCCAACACATTCTTCTAATAATCCAGAGGGGAGAACTATTCATAGAGGGATGCATCAAATGGACTACGAATAGAATTAGAAGGGAATTGGATAAGGTTAGTCAAATGAAATGCCCTTCTCATATCAAGAAAATGCATGTGGAAAGCATTATGGACAAGTATAGAGGGTTGCTATTGTCAGGAAAAATTAAATTAAACAACGCTATATAGTAGTTGAAAATGATTTTTGCAATTTATCCAAAAGAATCAGAACAAAAAATTTTTGAAATTTAACTGGAACTCTATTAATTATCAGTTGTTAGATAACGAAGGAAAAATCTCTCAGGGCGTACAATTGATCTATGGGTTGAATCCTAATAAAGCTATTCTTTAGACAGGTATGATTTTTATTTACAGTAGGCCCCATTAATTGTCAGCGAAAATAGCAGGTCGTAAACCAGAACAAGAGGCTGGTTTGTGCAGTTTTCCTGTAAATGTAAAAACCAGAAGGTCGTAGATGGTTTCATGTTCCTCATTACCAATCATAGAAAAGCACCACAGTTTAGATAATCGTATTTATAGAAAAGATATAGAAATGGGATGATGAGGGAGAATGTATCAATTTTCAATCACAAAATTTAAAGAGTTTTGATTGGGATGTTTCAATAGCCAAAAGTAAAGAGAAATTTGCTGGAATGCCGTAAATATTAAATGATAATTTCCCAAAGAGTTCAGGTTAATTTCTACCATAGGAGTTAGGGAGTTTAATACACCAAAATGGAATTATATTAATGATGTAAAATTCAGAGTTTGTTTTAGTTTGATTATTTGTCCTACAGTGAGCCATGCCTGCACAAAGGCCTCCAATCCCGTGACGTAGGGGTGTGGGCGGTACACGCGGTTTCACTTTCAGACGGCCTGAAAACACTTCCTTTGGGGCCGTCAAAATGGATGTGGTTAACTTCTTAATCTCATTACTAGTCAGCTACCGACGCCAAACGGCGAAGTGGCCGTAAAGCAGCAACAACCTCGGTGAAGAATGGACGTTCCGACTACCGCAGAGGGCCATACCGTCGTTACCGACGCATTGGGACGGACAGAGTGTACGGTTTCGGCGAAAACCGCGAACTTATCTACCGCATCGACGCCGACCGGACCGCTGCGGACAGCGAACGCGACGGCTTGGACGGCAGTACGCGTGGTGACCGGCTCGGACGCAGAAGCCGCTATCTTACGATACCGAGGCAGCGTCGTATCATGTCCTGCCCGGACGCGGCGGCGCGGTGGATACCTGACCTCAACCTGCCAGTTGCCGTCAACGGTACGCCGGCGGGATTACCTTCCCCAGCAATACATGTGCTTC